>Ga0316189_10000234_pt1 | contig 54358 bp, 46 predicted proteins | sample LowCovwburrow_MG_FD_204930 | JGI IMG/M metagenome (GOLD analysis project Ga0316189, IMG submission 204930) | Coastal sediment microbial communities from Maine, United States - Lowes Cove worm burrow | ecosystem: Environmental > Aquatic > Marine > Coastal > Sediment | place: USA: Maine... | reverse complement strand
CGCACAAGCGCTCTAGCGCACGGGCGCGACGGCGGCGGTGTACATCACCGATCCGCGGAGCTCGCCGAGCTCGGGGTCGATCTCGAGGTCACCCAGCATCTCCCAGGCTTCCGCGCGCTCGGTGACCAAGCCAACCCCGCTCGGGTCTGGGTCGCTACAGGCCGCCAGATCGTAGCGGAGCTCCGCGGGTCGGCTGAACGCGACGCCGAAGGGCTCGAGGCTGTAGGTCGGACCGATCGCGTCCACGGGCGCGTCCTGGACGACCACGATGGACAGGGTGATGGAGTCCTCCAGTGCGCCCGCGGGGACCTCGAGGGTGACGAACCCATCGTCGGACCGGACCAGGCCGCCACGCGGACCCACAGAGACGCCCGGTGATCCGGCGTCGCACGCGCTCAATACGAGGCATGTGGCGATTCCGAACAACAGACTGCGGCGGAGCATGGTGACACTGAGAAGTGCAATTCGCGTGCCCGCAGCGGCGGCCGCCTAACCACCTGAATTCACTGTTGGTGAATGGGTGAAATTTCAGTAACGCTGGATACTCTTGTAGCCGGGGCGCTCGCCGCGACGGCTACCGCCGTTGCCACTGGTTTCGCGCAGATCCACACCAGTTCAGGCCAGACCCAGGGCCGCCACGCCGTCTTCGTCGAGCCCGAAGAAGTGGCCAATCTCGTGCAGTAGGGTCACCTCGACCTCATCGGCGAGGCTCGCGTCGTCCGAAGTCGCGAGCAAGTTGCCATAAAACAACACGATGCGACTGGGCGTGGTCCTCACCCCCTCGAAGCCGATCGCATCGCCTGCTTGCGCGCCCTCAAACAGCCCCAGCGCTCTGGGGTCGAACCCCTCGCGCACGAGGTCCTCGCTGGGGCGGGCGAGGAGCTGGATGGGGATAGACGCGAGCGGGCGAGAAAAGCGGTCTGGGAGGCCGTCAAGGACCCGTGTTGCGATGTGTTCGATCCTCGCGCGGTCGGCGAGTGTGCCGATGTTGTCCCGACGGTCGGCCGCAGCGTCGAGGCGCAGCACCGTCAGGAAGCACGAAACGGTTGCGTGGTGATCGCCCGCGGCCTCGTGGAGACAGCCCATCGCATAGTGCGCGTCCGCGTGGCACGGGTCCTTCGCGCATGCGGCCGCAAGCTCTTTGGCCGCCAGACCCTCCCGCCCTTGCGCGGCGTACAGCTGGGCTCGCGCGAAACGCACTTGTGCCGCGTCGGCGGCATGGACGGAGGCCGCGCTGATGCACTGCTCCGCCGCTGCCAGCCGCCCCCCGTCGAGGTGGTCGAGCGCCTCGCAGACGAGCGCGTCCACGGCACGGCGTTGGGCAGGATTGGCCATGGACGCACGAGCCTACCGTGCCGATACGCGCGCGGCACACCACGCTATGGTCCGCCCCATGACTGAGCAGGTGATTAACGTGTCGTCCATCGCGCACGGTGGCGCTGGCATCGGGCGTCCCGAAGTCGCCGAGGGGGAGCCGGCCGGACCCACTTGGTTTGTCGAAGGCGCGCTGCCCGACGAGAAGGTGCTCGCCAAAGCGACGCACGAGGCCAAGCGATTCGTGCGTGGGAACGTGGTGAAGATCCTTGAAGCGGCGCCGAGTCGCGTCGAGCCCCCGTGCGCATTGGCCTCGACCTGCGGCGGCTGCTCCTGGCAACACGTCGCGGTCGCGGATCAAGCGACGCTCAAGCAGCGCATTGTGGCCGACCAGCTTCGCGGAGTCGTGCAGCCGTCCGATGTTGTGATGCACACCGATGATGCGCCCGCGCTGGGATACCGGCGTCGCGCACGGATGCACTACGAACGCGACGAGGACGGCACCGTACGACTCGGGTTCTTCGCCACGGCAAGCCGAACGCTCGTGGACGTGCCCCAGTGCGCCGTGCTCGTGCCGGTCTTGGACAAGGCGCTGGCTCGCCTGCGAGACCACGGAGCCCTGCTCAACCCACGCGGTGAGGTGCACGCGCTGACCGACGGCACCGACGTGGTCCTGGCGCTGCCGGGCATCAAGCCCGAGTCGGCGCAGGTCAAGCTGGCCAAGGCGGCGCTGGGAGACGGGCTGGTCGGGATCCTGCTTCGCGGCGGGCGACAGACCCACTCGGTGGGCAGGACACGGCTCGAAATAGCCGACGTGCCGGGCGTCGCCCCGGTCACCGCCAACGCGCTTGCCTTCGCGCAGGCCAATGCCGCGCGCAACGCCGCGCTTGTCCGCCACGTCACGCTGTCGGCCAGGGCCGAGGGGGCTCGGGTCCTCGAGTTGTTTTGCGGCGCGGGCAACTTCACGCGCGCGCTGGCCAAGGTCGCCCGGCGGGTGTGGGCGCTCGACGAGGACCGCGAAATGATCGGCTCACTGCGCACGCTCGCCGAGGAGCACCACCTGCCGATCAACGCCAAGCGGGGTGCGGTTGGCAGTCTGCTGGCGAGCATGGCCAAGAACGACACGACGTACGACGTGGTTGTCCTGGACCCCTCGCGTCGCGGCCTGGGCCAGACCGAGTCGGCCAACCTGGCCGAGGTGGCGACCAGCCGGATCGTCTACGTCAGCTGTGACCCGGCCACGCTCGCCCGCGATCTCAAGGTGTTGGTCGAAAAGGGGTGGTCGGTCGACGAGGTCACCGTGTTTGACCTCATGCCCATGACGCCCGAGGTCGAGACGGTCGCCGTACTCACTCGCAAGGCCCGAAAAGGCGCGGCGCCTCGATGAGCACACTGGACGACCTGGCCGCGGGCACGGTCGCGCCTATCTATTTGCTTTGGGGCAGCGAGCCTGCGCCCGTCGCCGAGCACCTGCAGGCGATCCGCAAGGCCGTGCTCGTCCCTGGGACCGAGGCGTTCAACCATGAGCGCTTCGCGGGGCGCGAAGTCGACTCCATCGGGCGCGTGTTCGAAGCGTGCGCCCAGCTGCCGATGATGGCCCAGCATCGTCTGGTGGAGCTGAGCGACCCGGAGGCCATCGGCAAGGGCCGCGGCGCGGCGGCGGCGTCCAAGGCCGCCATGGACGCCCTGGTGAAGTACATCGCCGCTCCGAGCCCCTCGACGGTTCTTGTGATCACGAGCTTCGGCATCGACGGTCGCTCGCGGATCGTCGCGGCACTCAAGAAAAAGAAGACCGGCATCCAGCTGCGGTTCGAGGCCCTCAAGCGAGACGGCGACGCCGTCGCGTGGCTGCAAGAGCACGCCCAACGCCACGAGATTCAGCTCAGCCGCCGCACTGCGGCACGCTTGGTGGAGCTTGTGGGCACGAGTCCCTCCAATCTCACCGCGGCCTTGGACCGGGCGAGCTTGTACGCAGGGGCCAACTGCCCGGTCGACAACGCCGCGGTCGAGGCCGTGGTCGAGCACACCCGCGAGACCGTGATCTTCGAGCTCACCGACGCGGTCGGGATGGGGGATGCCAAGGCTGCGCTCGCCGTGTTGGCGCAGCTGTTTCACGACAGCCCGACCAGCGAGATCGGTCTGGCCAACCAATCGCTGTCGATGCTCATTCGGCAGATTCGGTTGGTGTTCGCGGCGCGCTTTGCCGGCAGCGCACCCGGCCGTATCGAAGCGGTCGTCGGGGTTCCGCCGTTTGTGGCCCGCAAGCTTCGCTCGCAGGCTCAAGGGTTCGACGAAGGGCGGCTTCGACGTGCGTACGCCGGGCTCGCTCGTTTCGATCGCGACCTCAAGGGCGGATCGCCCGCGGTCGCGCGGGCGCCCTACGTTGCCCTGCAGCGTTGGATTTTGGACGTCTGCGACGCACTGCCCGGGGCGTCTCCACGAGTCTGAGACCCGTGCGCGCGCCCCGGTGCGCGCTCGCGACGATTACTCCGCGGCGGGAGCGGTCACGGCTTTGGTCAGCCGCGACACGTAGCGTGACGCTGTTCGGCGATGGATGACGCCCTTGGACGCCGCCCGCGTGATCGCGGTGATCGCCTTGGGAAGGCCGGCTTTGGCGGCTTCCATGTCTTCGGTCTCGAGCGCCTTGCGCACGCGCTTCATGAACGTGCGCATGGTGGAAAGGTGCAGCAGGTTCCGGGCGCGGCGTTTGATCCGCTGCCGGTTTCGCTTCTCGGCTTGCTTGTGATTGGCCACGTCTTGAACTTCTTAGGCTTGGATGCCGAAGCGCCCGGTCTGGGAGCCTCGCAAGGCGCGTTATTTGGCGCACGGCAGGGGGCTTGTCAAGGCGGCGGCGCGCGGTCACGGTTGCACCGCGTGACTTGTGCTTCCGCCCACCCAGCCGCTCTGCGTTGTCGCCCTCTCGTCCGGTCCTGTAGAGGCCGTGAGCCAGCTCCAAGGCGCATTGCGGGGGGCCTGACAGTCCTCCTGGCGGGGCTTTGCGGCGGCTGCGTCTTTACGCCACCACCGCCGCTGCCCGAAGAGCTGGCCGAAATCGAGGCTCAGGAGAAGGCGCGCGAGGGCTCGGAGTCTCCCGCGGGCGGCACCAGCCCGGGGGCCGAGGGCGAAGAAGGGGGCGAATCGAGCCCTCCAGAAGAGGAGATTGTCTTTGCGAAGGGGGATCAGCCCCGTCTTGGGATGACCGTCGCGCAAATGCGCGCGTACGCAACGGCCCAGGGGGACCCGGTCGGTGGCGAGTTCAACCTGGCCGATGCGCTCGAAGGCCTGCCCGCTGGGGGGACCCTGTTCGCTGTATTCCACACCAACACCGGTGACATGCGCTGTGAGCTGTTCGAGTCGGCAGCCCCCACCACAGTCGCCAACTTCGTCGGACTCGCCCGTGGGCTGCGTCCGGCCCTCGACGAGCAGGGCGCCTGGACCCGAAAACCGTTTTATGACGGCGTCGAGTTCCACCGGGTGATCCCGGGTTTCATGATCCAGGGGGGCGACCCCTCCGGCACGGGGCGCGGGGAGACCGGGTTTGTCATCCCGGACGAGTTTTCGGACGAGCTCAGCCACGATCGGCCGGGGATCCTCAGCATGGCGAATCGAGGACCTGGATCGGGGTCCGGCCAGTTCTTCATCACGCTGGGGCCGACGCCGCATCTCAACGGCAAGCACACGATCTTCGGCGCGTGCGACGAGGCCGCGGTCGACACCGCAGAACACATCGCGGCGACGCGAGGCCCGGGCGATCGGCCGACCGACCCTCAGATCATCAAAACGCTTGAGATTGTGCGCCAGTAGGCGCGGATGCTTTGCGGACGCCTCGGCGTCGCATCCGTCGGCTCGCGCCCGAAGCCTTGGGGTCAGCCTTGGGGGCAGCCTTAGGCTCGGCCTTGGGTTGAGTCGGGGCGGGGGTCGTCGTGGCCGGGGTGCGCACCACAGCACCCGCGTCGACCTTGCGGCCAAACACGGCGCGGTAGCGTCGGTCGCCTTCGCGGCCGCCACCAAACGCGCCAAACAGCGCGCGCCAGTGCAGGTCCCCCTCGGTGGCGCCCTTGCCCTTGGTCCACCAGCCAAGCCCAGGGCCAATGACCTTGAGGTCTCGCTCAGCGTTGTTCAGCCGGGTGAACAGCCCGGGGACGACCTGGGCCATGCGTCCCTTCACGCGAATGTCCCACCACGCGAAGGCGCCGAACGTGCCCTGGTTTTCGCCGCGCTCGATGTGCCAGACCAGCGGGAACTGGACGAAGTCGAGGTTGGCCCCGTTGCGGCGCTGGATGTACAGCGCGGGGGTGATCCCTGTCAGCGACTTGTCCTCGCCCGTGTTGTTGTCACGGTAGAAGATGGGGGCCACCCAGTAGCGGCGGCGCTGCTTGTACGCGTAGCTGTGGAAGAAGACGGGCGGCAGGATGGCCGTCGAGACCTTGTGCAGCTGGCGGAACTGCCACACGACGAGACCGGCCTCGAAGAAGCGACGGTCCTCGCGGCGACGACTGATGAACAGCGGCGGCGCGACCAGGGTCAGGCTCGAGTCCTGTAGGCGGTGCTGCTTTCGGTAGTACAGCGGGACCGCCATGATCCTGCGGTGCGTCTGGCTGGTGCGCACGCCAACGGGGCCGGCGTACCAGGCCAGCATCTTTCCGGGGCGATTGGTGATGCCCATCGCGGGCGTCCACAGGCGCCAGCCTTCGGGGCTGCGGTCCCAGTAGTAGAGCATCGCCGCGGCGTGGGTTTTGCGGCCCAGTCCGTCCTTGCCGTACAGAAACAGCGGCGCGCTGCCCCACACGGTGTATCGGCAGCGGGGATCATCGTCCGACAGGAACCCGCATTTTTGGTAGCGGAACAGCAGGGGCACGTGGCCGGTGAACCGTCGGTTCTTGGCGAGGCGGAAGATGTCGAGGTAGCCGGGAGGGGCCACGGAGAACCGCGTGAAGTTGTGGCGCCTGCGCACCCCGAACGCGACGGGGAAGGCACCCCAGCCGCGGCGGCCGTTGGCCTGCTTGCGGTCGTACCAAAACGGCGGAGCGAGCGTGGTGTGGCTGCCGTCGGTCTTGTTGCGCAGGTACACAAGCACCGGCAGCGAGAGCAGGCGCCGCTTCTCCGCGGTGTCGTGCCACCAGTAAAAAGGAACCACACCCGCGTCGAGTCCCTTGCGGGAGAGACGATGAAAGCCCGGGCCAGCGATCAGAGTGTGCGTGCGGCGGGTTGCGTCGCGGCTGTAGAAGTAGCCGATGCCCGCGTCGACGTTGACGCCGCCTGGCTGGCGCTGCCGGAAGTAAAACGGCACGACTGCGAGGTTCTTTCGCGCGCGCTCGCCCCGGATCTCTCGGCGCCACACCAGCGGCGTGAACACGTCGAGGTCGTCGGTCGGCGTCCGGCGGCGAATCAGGAAGGGGGCGACGACCAAGTGACGGGCCTCGCCTTGCGGGGTGGGGCGACGGTCCCACCACACCAGGGGCAGGATGCCTGCGCCGTCGCGCTCCCCAACTTTGCGGCGGGCGTACGGGCCGTAGAGCGTGAAGACATCGCTGCCACGCTTGTACCGGCCGCCCAGCGGCGTCATCGTGAGCGTGCGATCGGCTATCTGTCGTCGGTAGTACAGGGGGAACGCGACGCTGTGGCGCTCGTTGGTGCGCTTGACGTCCCACACCAGGCCGAGGACGCCGTGGGTTCGGTGGTCGGGGCCCGAGCTGCGGACGTACAGCGGCGACAGCGTGAGCCGCTGTTGGCGCCGCACGTCGGTGACGTCCGCGGTCAGCAGGGCCGGGATGACGGTGTACCGACGCTGCGCCCCCGCACCGTACAAAAACACGGGCGGCAGACCTCCGTGATGCTGAACCCCATCGGCCGTCTCGACCTTTTGATGGAAGAACCCTGCAGCGACGACGGTGCGACTCTTGCGCTCGGGCGTGTTGGTTCGGAAGTGCCAGAACGCGGGTGTCACCACCTGATAGGAGCGCTCGCCCCCGAACGCGCCAAATGTGAGCAGGCCGGGAATCCCGACTCGGGTGCTGGCCCCATCGTCTCCGGTGCGCCGCTGCGCGTACGCCAGGGGGCCGAGCACGTAGGTGTTGCGCCTGGGCTTGTCGGCCGTGGCCGCGCGGTCGACGTGCCACAGCACGCCGCCGAGCCCTTGAAAGCGCGTGCCTGCGTCCGTACGCCCCGCGGCGCCCAGCACGGGCAGCGCAAAGGCGGCCCAGCCGTCCTTTGTCTTTCCGCCGCCGCCGAGGATCGTCCAGACCATGCGCCGGTCGGGAGTCTTGCGTGCGAAGCCGAGAGGCAGCAGAAGGTCGGTCGTCGCCGACGCCTTGCGGTCGGTGAACCGGAACCAGACGGGCGCGACAAACGTGCTCGCCTGACGCGGATCTTGGTAGCGGCCGTACAGGCCCGCGAGGGTGACTCGGCTGCCCTTGAGCCGGTTCTCACCCCGCCAGAACAGAGGGGTCACCGACAACAGCGAGCGGTCGGGGCCGCGGTGCGAGAAGACGAGCGCAGGCGGCACAGCCCAGGCGTTCATGCGCCGAGCTTTGTCGCTCCGCCGAATGAACGGCATCGTCCACAGCTCTTTGCGGTTGCCGAACTCGTGGCTCTGCCACAAGAACAGCGGCGCGACGGCGCGATGTCGCAGGCCGCGGAGCTTGTTCTCGCCGCCGACGTACAGCGGGCTGATGTCGAAGGTGCGAAGCCCACGAGAGAACCGCCAAAACGCGGGCGCAACCACCAGGTGACGCTTGTCGTTGGTGAGGTCTGCGTCGTGGAGGTTTCGGTGGCCGTACCAAACGAGCAGGCCGGACACGCCTCGGAAACCGTCGGGCGCCTTCTGTTGGTAGTGCACGGGCGCGACCAGCAGGTTCTTGACGAACTTGGTGCCCCAGTACCAAACGATGGGAAACTGGCCGAAGTTGAACTGCTCGCCAACGCGGCGATAGCCCATCAGCAGCGGTACGGCGCCCCACACGGACTTCCGCTCTGAGAACGCTCCGAAGAACAGCAGCGGCGAAAACCAGCGGCGCTTCTGCGTCTCTTTGGAGTACCAGCCGTACGCGAGCGGGTTGATATGGAGGAAGCGCTGGGGGTTGTCCGCCTTGGGCGTTCGGTGAATGAACAGCGGCGGGAAGGCGATGGCCTTGGTGGTGTGTGTGTCGTACTCGCGCTCGATCCAGAACGGAGGGACCCCGGCCTTGCGGACCAGCGTGGGCGCGGCTGCGCCACCGCGGGTGCCGGCGTCGACCGATACCGAGCCCGTCGCTTCGCCTGGCGGGGCAGGGGGGGGCGCGAAGCATGCTTCAACGCTGCCGAGCGAAACGCCGTAGTCCGCCTGGTCTGCCTCTTCGAGGGTCGAAGCGTCGTCGGCGGGCGGCACAAACGCCTGACTCCATCGGGTGTCGGCGCGCGGCGGGGCGGGTGCTGGAGTCGGCGCGGGCGTCGGGAGCCCTGCTTTGGCTGCACGACGCGCGGCGCGTCGGGCTCGACGACGTTGGGCACGCGACTCGTGCTTGGGGTCTGCGCGGTCCGATCGCTTAACGGGCGGCGGCGGGGCCAGCTGTGAACCGAGCGTCGCCGGCTCGGTCGTTCGTGGGCGCGGACCGCTGGCGTCGGCTTGGCTGGGTCGGCCGAGCGCGACGAGCCAAAAGGTCGCGACGCACATCGCCATCCAAGCGACTCGCCGACGGCGGCCGTGGATCTGCTGCGGTGGGTGCCCACCTGGCGCGCGTCGCACCCCGGCCTGGGCGTGCTCGACTCGGGGGTGGCGGTGCACGCCCGAACTGCTCGTACCGGGTCCGGTCACTTTCGCCGTGGGCATAAACGAAACCCCCGCCGCCGGTCAACCGACACGGGGCCGGCTGCTTCGCGCCGCCCGCCTTTGACAGATCCCCTCATGGGCACTACACCGGCGTTCCGCTGTCTTCGCACGAATCACCCCCTGAGCCGGGCCCTCCGGACGCTCTGCGCATCGACATCGGCGCAATGCGACGCCGTTCGGAGGATCACTGCAGCATCGATCTCCCGATCCCGATGCCGTGGTTGGCCCATGTGTTGTCCGACACAGATGCCGAGCTTCCGATCCCGGGGCAGGTCACATTGAGCGTGACCCTGCAGCCCCGCGGGATCGCCATCGTGCAGGGGACGCTCGCGTTGGAACTCGCCGTGCCCTGTGGCCGCTGCCTGGATCCGGCCAAAGTGGATGGCTCTGCGGCGCTGTGTGCCACCTTTCTCCCCGCAGCGACGGCTGCGCAGCGGAATGCCGTCGCCGACGACGACGATGACGAAGACGGCCTGGCGCTGCACGAGGACGACCTGGACTCGTGGGCCTATGAAGGAACAACGCTGGACCTGGTCCCGCTGATCGCGGAGCACGTGCGCCTGGCGTACCCCATGCGTGCGCTGTGCCCCCGCGGCGAGGCCTGCCGCGGACTGTGCAGCAACTGTGGGGCCCCGCTCAACGCGCTGCCCGCCGACACGCTCGAATGCGCCGAGTGCAAGAACGCGGTCCCCGCGCTCCCGGTTGCCCCGCGTACCGCGCCCGCAGGCGCAGGCCCCAAGCCGCCCGAAAAAGTCGGATCGCTGGCCGCCGCGCTGAAAAAAGCCGGCCTGGACCCAACTTCTTGAGCTTTGTTTGCCCCACGTGACCCAACGCGGGTTGCGGTGGGACAAGACTCGCCCCTATTCTCCGCCGCCCGGAAAAGACCGCGTCATGGCCGTACCTAAGAAGAGAATGTCTAGCAGCCGTCGCGACATGCGACGCTCCCAGCACGACAAGGTGACCACTCCTGGTCTTTCCCCTTGTTCAAACTGCGACGAGTTGATGATCCCCCATCGCGTCTGCCCTGCCTGCGGCGAGTATCGAGGCCGCAAGGTCATCGCCGTCGAACAAGAGTAAGTCCTTCGCGTTGCGCCGGCCTGGGTGCCGGCCTGAGATGCCCTCCACGGCCCGCATTGCACTGGACGCCTTCGGCGGTGACTCATGTCCCGGACCGGAGGTGGACGGTGCGCTAGCGGCCGCAAAAAATGGCGTCAACGTCACGCTTGTCGGCGACGCGGCCAAACTGGCCCGCGCGCTCGACAAGCGTGGGAGTTGGGGCGAGCTCCCGATCACCATCCAGCACGCGCCGGAAGTGATCACGATGCACGACGGCCCGGCCAAGGCGATTCGCTCCAAGCCGGACGCGTCGATGCCGATGTGCTTCGACCTTGTCCGATCGGGCGAGGCGGATGCGGCGATGTCGGCCGGAAACTCCGGAGCGATGCTGGCGTGCGGGTTGTTTAAGTACCGCCGCATCAAGGGCATCGATCGTCCCGCGTTTGTCACGAGCCTGCCGACCCGCTCCAAGGGCTGGACGGTCATGTTGGACGTGGGCGCCAACGTGGAGTGCCGACCCATCAACTTCGTTCAGTTTGCGGTGATGGGGGCGGTGTACGCCCAGTTCAAGCACGGCAAGCCGCGTCCGCGCGTCGGGTTGCTCGCCAACGCGTCCGAGGTGTCCAAGGGCACGGAGCTCACCCGAGCAACGCACGGGCTATTGGCGGAGCACAAAAGCGACGCCTACGAGTACGTCGGCTACGTGGAGGGCGGGGCGCTGTATTCGGGTGATGTCGACGTCGTTGTCACCGATGGCTTCTCGGGCAACATCGCGTTGAAGATCGCCGAAGCGACCGGCCGGCTCATCGGCACGTGGCTCAAGGATGCGGTCGGGCGCGGCGGCGTCACGAGCAAGCTCGGCGGACTGCTCATGCGCGGTCCGTTCGACGAGCTGCGCGGCATGCTCGACCCGGACTCGTACGGCGCGGCGCCCCTGCTTGGGGTGCAAGACGTCGCGTTCATCTGTCATGGAGGGGCAAGCCCTGCCGCTATCGGTCGGGCACTCGAACTGGCCGCCCGCTCCGTCGACGAAGAACTCATCCCCAAACTGTCGACGGCACTCGCCGCCGCAGCGCCGCTGTTTGCGGCCGCAAAAGCCAACCCTGTCAGCGAAGGACCCAACCCATGAGCACCGCATTCATCTTTCCAGGACAAGGCAGCCAGGCCGTCGGCATGGGCAAGGAGCTGGCCGACGAATTCCCCGCGGCGCGCCGCGTGTTCGAGGAAGCCGATGATGCGCTGGGCACTTCGATCTCCAAGCTCTGTTTTGAGGGACCGATCGAGACCCTCACGCAAACGGCGAACACGCAGCCCGCGATCCTGACGTGCTCGGTCGCGGCGCTCGCCGTGCTGCGCGAGGAAACCTCGGTCACCGCCGACGTGTGTCTGGGCCACAGCCTGGGCGAGTACTCCGCACTGGTCGCCGCGGGCGCGCTCAAGCTCGCCGACGCCGTGCGGGTGGTTCGCGCCCGCGGCGAGGCGATGCAGGCGGCCGTCGCCGAAGGAGAGGGGGCGATGGCCGCGGTCATGGGGCTCCCCGCAGACGACGTCGAAGCCGTGTGTGCCGAAGCGGCACAGGGGCAGGTCTGTGCGCCCGCCAACGAGAACGGCGGCGGACAGATCGTCGTGGCCGGCCACGCCGAAGCGATCGGCCGACTCGTCGCGTTGGTGAAGTCACGGAAGGCGCGAGCGATTCCGCTGAAGGTGTCCGCGCCGTTCCATTGTGCGTTGATGCAGCCGGCCGCCGACGCGTTGGCCGCGGTCCTCGAGCCCGTCGCGCTGGGCGCTCTGGAGGTCCCGGTCGTGAGCAACGTCGAGGCCACGGCAAACTCGGACACCTCGCGGATCAAGAGCCTGTTGATCCAGCAGGTGACGCATCGTGTGCGCTGGGAGGCGTCGGTCCAGTATGTCTCCGAGTCCATGGGCGTAACGCAGGCCTACGAGCTCGGACACGGCAAGGTCCTGGCCGGTCTGCTCAGGCGCATCAACCGTGAGGTCGAGGTACGCGGCGTGCGTTCCCCGGCGGACATCAGTGTGCTAAAGGACGACCAATGACCTCTGAGGCCGCAAACGACGTGCCCGGCTTGCCCGCATCACTGAGCCTCGTCGGGCTGCGCGCGCTCGTGACGGGCGGTTCTCGCGGCATTGGTAAGGCTATCGCGATGACGTTGGCGGCCCGCGGCGCGACCGTGGTGCTGAGCTACCGCTCACGCGAGGACGAGGCCACCGCCGTGTGCGAAGCCATTGCGGCGGCTGGCGGTAAGGCCAGCGCGCTGCAGTTCGACGTTGGCGATCCCGAAGCGGCAGAGGCTGGGGTCAAGGCCGCGGTCGAGACGCTTGGTGGCCTCGAGATTCTCGTCAACAACGCCGGCATTTCGGTTGACGGACTGCTCATGCGCGTCAAGCAAGAGGACTGGCAGCGTACGTTGGCGGTCAACCTTGGCGGCACCATGACCTGCTGCAAGGTCGCGGCGCGCTCGCTGCTGCGCGCACGTGACAAAGGCCGCATCATCAACCTCACGAGCATCGTGGGTGAGCAGGGCAACGCGGGGCAGTCCATGTACTCGGCGTCCAAGGCCGGCGTCATCGGGCTGACCAAATCCATCGCGCGCGAACTTGCTGGCCGGGGCGTTACGGTCAACGCAGTGGCCCCTGGCTTCATCGAGACCGATATGACGCAGTCCGCGCTCGCCGGCGAGGCGCGAGCCAGCCTGGTCTCGCAGATCCCGCTCGGCCGCGTGGGCACCTCCGCCGAGATCGCCGAGACCGTCGCGTTTCTCGCGTCTCCAGCCGCCGGCTACATCACAGGTCACGTCATGCGGGTCAACGGCGGGCTTCTCACCTGAGCCCGTTGTTGGTACCACCCAGCCCGCCCTCATCTCCCGATTTTTGTCCCGCAACTTTTTTGAAAGCCCACCATGAGCGACATCAAGGCCCAAGTTTCCGAGATCATCTGCGAGCAGCTCGACGTCAAGCCCGAGGACATCGCCGACAACAAGTCCTTCACCGATGACCTCGGTGCCGACTCGTTGGCCATCGTCGAGCTCGTGCTCGCCCTCGAAGAAAAGTTCGACGTGAAGATCCCCGACGACGACGTCGACAAGATCAAGACCGTCGGCGACGCGATCAGCTACATCACCAAAAACGGCGCCGGCTGAGCGCAGCGTTTGTGTGGCAAGGGGGGCATCGCCGCGTCCCCCTCGCGGGCACTGCCCGCGTACGACAACCGTGCGGCTAGACGTAAGGACGACACGTGGCACGTCGACGAATCGCGATCACAGGTATGGGGATGATCACCCCCGTGGGTGTAGGCACGGACCGCGTCTGGACGGCCATCCAAGCCGGTGAGTCCGGCGTCGGCATGATCACGAAGTTCGACGCGTCGGACTTCACCACGAAGATCGCGGGCGAGGTCAATGACTTCGACCCGTCGCCGTGGATCTCCAAGCGAGAGCTGCGGCAGATGGATTACTTCATCCAGTACGCCGTGGCGGCGGCCGACATGGCTTTTCGCGATGCCGGCCTGCACGAGGAGGCGCCCGACCCCGAGATGTTCGGGGTCTACATCGGCGCGGGCATGGGCGGCATGCCCATGCTGGAGTCCACGCACGGCAAGTGGCTCGAGAAGGGCCCGCGGCTGGGAATCAGCCCCTACTTTGTGCCCGGCGTCATCATCAACTTGGCCTCGGGCCAGGTCTCGATCCGGCATTGTGCCCGCGGCCCCAACCTTTCGATGGTCTCGGCCTGTTCCACCGGGGCGCACTCGGTGGGCGAGGCTGCGCGGGTCATCGAGCGCGGCGACGCGGACGTCATGATCGCGGGCGGCAGCGAGTCGACGGTCACGCCCCTGGGCGTCGGCGGCTTCTGCTCGGCGCGCGCCCTGTCGCAGCGCAACGACGACCCCAAGACGGCGTGCCGGCCGTTCACCGCGAGCCGCGACGGTTTCGTGCTGTCCGAAGGCGCGGCCATCATGGTCCTCGAGGAGTGGGATCGGGCCAAAGCGCGCGGGGCCAACATCATCGCCGAACTCGCCGGATACGCGGCCAACGGCGACGCGCACCACATCACGATGCCCGCGCCCGACGGCGCGGGGGCGGCCAAATGCATGGCCAAGGCACTCGCCGACGCGGGCGTTGCTCCCGAGCAGGTGGGCTACGTCAACGCGCACGCGACCTCGACGGCAGCCGATTCGATCGAGACCAAGGCGCTCCGCACGGTCTACGGCGACCACGCGTACAACGGCTTGGCCGTGAGCTCGACCAAGTCGATGCACGGGCACCTGCTCGGCGCCACCGGCAGCCTTGAGGCTGGGCTGTGTGCGCTGGCGCTGCGCGACGGCATCGTGCCGCCCACGATCAACCTGCACGATCCCGACCCCGAGTGCGATCTCGACTACGTGCCGCACGAGGCCCGCAAGGCCGACATCGAGTACGCGATGTCGAACAGCTTCGGCTTCGGCGGAACCAACGCATCGTTGGTCCTGCGCAAGGCGTAACCCATGCGGTTGCACGTGGGCAGCGACCATGGCGGTGTGGCGCTTCGCCAGGCGCTCATCGAGCATGCGCGCGCGGCGGGCCATACCGTCGTGAGCGAGGTCGGCCCGGAGTCGGCGGCCCAATCGGTTGACTACCCCGACATCGCGCGCGAAGTCTGCACCGCTGTACTCGGCGATTCTGGTGCCTTCGGACTACTTGTGTGCGGTACGGGGCAGGGGGTCGCGATGACTGCGAACGCGATACCGGGCATCCGTGCGGGTGTCGTGTCGGACGTGTTCTCTGCGCGGATGACCAGGTCACACAACGACGCGAACGTCCTTTGCCTGGGCGCCCGCGTCCTGGGGGGCGGTCTCGCGGCCGAAATCTTCGATGCTTTTGCGGCCGCTGAGTTCGAGGGTGGGCGTCACGCACGGCGCGTGGGTAAGATAGACGGCGTCAAGTCGTGATCGCGTGGCGGCTCGCGCGACCCACGACGTGGTCGGTGCCCCGTGCGTTGTCCCGTTTGCGATAGCTCCAGCAGCAAAGTCCTCGACTCGCGTGAGGGTCGGGACGCCGCGTCGGTGCGACGGAGGCGAGCGTGCAACCAGTGCGGCCATCGGTTCACCACCCACGAGCGGATCGACGAGACGCTTCCGATGGTGGTCAAGCGCAACGGCAACAAGCAGCCGTTCGATGGCGGGAAGCTGATGCTCGGACTCGAGCACGCCACCTCCAAGCGTCCGATCACGCGCGAGCAACTCGTGCGGATCGTGCAGCAAGTCGAGCAGTGGTGCGCCACGCGCGGCAAGGCGGAGTTGCACGCGGCTGAAATCGGCGAGCGGGTCATGCACCATCTGCACGAGCTGGACGAGGTGGCGTACGTTCGTTTTGTGTCCGTGTACCGCAGCTTCGAGTCCGTCGCAGAGTTCGAGCGGTTGCTGCACGAGATGGACAAGGCCGAGAAGGTCGATCCCGTCGGCCAGCGCACCTTGTTTCCGCCGGGGGACAAGGGCGCCAAGTCGTGAGCAAGACGGACGAGGCTTGGATGGCCAAGGCGGTCGCGATGGCGCGGCGCGGGCTCGGTGCGACGTACCCCAATCCGTGCGTTGGCGCGGTCGTGGTGCGTCGTGGCGCGGTTGTTGGGAGTGCGCGCTCCCGGCCTACGGGCGGGGCGCACGCTGAGGTTGCTGCGCTGGCGCGGGCCGGAGCGTCGGCTCGCGGCGCGACGCTCTACGTCACGCTCGAACCGTGTCGACACCACGGCCGAACGCCGCCGTGCACCTCAGCGATTCTCGCCGCGGGCGTCTCGCGGGTCGTTGTCGGCGTGATCGACGAGGCGTCGCACGTGGCGGGCAAAGGCGTCGCTGCGCTGCGCCGAGCTGGGGTGAGCGTCGCCGTTGGCGTGGGGGGCCCGGCATGCGCAGCACTGCACGAGCACTACCTGCATCACGTTCGCACCGGGCTTCCGTTTGTCACGCTCAAAGCTGCGTCCACGCTCGACGGCCGCATCGCGGCCGCGGGGGGGGACAGCCGCTGGATAACCGGAGAGTCGGCCCGTCGGCACGTGCATCGCCAACGCGCGCTGCACCACGCGATCGCTGTGGGCGCGGCGACCGTGCTCGCCGACAACCCGCGGCTCAACGTGCGCTGGGGGCGGCGCTCCACGACTGCAGGGCGGTCGACGCTCGATCCGACACCGGTGGTTTTTGATCCCTCGCTGCGCTTGGGCCGGCCCGGGGTCGCGGCGCTGCACCTGCTGGACGCGCCCACCCTCGTCGTTCATACGCGCCGTGCGTCGGCCGCAGCCCGCCGCCGGCTGCGGGCGCGGGGGCTGGAGTTGCTCGAGGTGGCGGAGTGCCCCGGCGGTGGCGTTGCGATCGATGCGGCCCTGCGTGCGCTGGGGGAGCGCTCGATTCGCTCGTTGCTCGTGGAGGGCGGCGGCCGTCTGCTGGGCGCATTTGTATCCGCGGCGGCCTGGCAACGCTGGTTGCTGTACCAGGCCCCCAAGATCCTCGGGGAGGGCATCCCTGTCGTGGGAGGCGTGGCGTGGGATACCGTCGGGGCGTCGCCCGCGGTGGAGGTTGAGTCCCGCCGCATGTTGGGCGTTGATCAGCTCCTGGTATTGCGGCCGACGCCATCCGAGTGAGAGTGCGCTCGAAACGTTGGGAAACTGTGATTGGGTGCGTCTCCGATCGCCGGGTCAGGCGGTGTCGTTCGTGCTAAGCCACGGTTGATGTTCACAGGGCTCGTTCAGCAGGTGGGCACGCTCGCGCAGCGTCGCCCCGCCGCGGACCTGCAAACCCTCGTGATCGAGGCTGCACTTACACCCGAGGACCGCGTGCTGGGGGCGAGCGTGGCGGTGTCCGGCGTCTGCCTGACGGTCACCGCCGCCACCGCGACGCGCATCGAGGTGCAAGCGGCGTTCGAGACGCTTCGCCTCACCAACCTCGGCGACACCCCGACAGGCGCAGCGCTCAACCTCGAGCCCGCGCTGCGTGTGGGCGACCCGCTCGGTGGCCACCTGGTGTCGGGGCACGTCGACGGCGTCGGACGTGTGCGCAGCGTAACCGCTCGCGGCGACGCGGCAGAGTTCTGGTTTGAGCTGCCCCCGGACTTGCCACGCTTCGTCGCAGCCAAGGGGTCGATCACCATCGACGGCACCAGTCTCACCGTCAACGAGGTGGATGCGACCGGGTTCAGCGTCGGGCTCATTCCACACACGCTGGCCGTCACGACCTTGGGTCGATTGAAGGCTGGCGACCGGGTGAATCTCGAAGTCGACGTTCTGGCGCGGTACGTGGCGCGCCTTCTTCAAGTCGACAGCGGTAGCGATCGATCGGATGCGTCGTTGCGTGACGCACTCGCCCACGCAGGATGGAAGGAACAGACATGAACGACAGCGTCCAGCATATGGAGAGTCTCGCCCGAGTTGAGCGCGCGTTGGAGGTGATAGCCCAGGGGGGCATGCTCGTTCTCGTCGACGACGAGGATCGCGAAAACGAAGGCGACTTGATCGTGGCGGGAAGTCACTGCACCGCCGAGCACGTCAACTTCATGTGCACGTGGGGGCGCGGGTTGGTCTGCGTCGCACTGTCCGAGGCGCGGGTTGCCGACCTCCGACTGCCCATGATGGTTCCGACCGATCCCGGGAATATGGGCACGGCGTTCACCGTGTCGGTCGAGGCCCGCGATGGGGTCACCACAGGCATCAGCGCCGCCGACCGGGCGCGCACGATTCAAGTTTGCGTCGACCCGAAGTTCACCGCCGATGAACTCGTGAGCCCAGGTCACATCTTTCCGCTGCGGGCGCAGCGGGGTGGGGTGCTGGTCCGCTCTGGCCACACGGAGGGCGCCGTGGACTTGGCGCGTCTGGCTGGTGAGCCCCCCGCGGGCGTCATCTGCGAGATCATGCGAGACGACGGCGAGATGGCGCGCATGGACGACCTCGAGGCGTTCGCGGCCAAGCACGAGCTTCCGATTCTCTCCATCGCCGACCTCATCGCGTATCGGCTCGAGCGCGAGGTGATGGTCGAGGAGATCAAAGCCGATAGCACCCACGGCATCACGCCTGCGGCGCTCGGCCTGCCGAACCTCGACGGGTGGACGGTCCGCTCGTTCCGCTCCACGGTCGACCCCGTCAACTACTACCTGGCGCTGTGCAAGGGAGACATCTCGGCCTCCGGTGGCGACGAGCCCGTGCTCGTGCGCGCGCAAACAGCCCGCGTGCTGGGCGACGTGTTTGGCTTTGGCGTCGGCGGCGACGACTCGGGGCGCCGCCTTCGCGCGGCACTGTCGCAGATCGACACCGCAGGGCGGGGCGTGTTCCTGTACGTCATCACCCCCGATGCGCGCGACGTCGCGCGCGTGCTGACGGCAGAGACCGAGCCTGAGATGCCAGGCCTCAAGCCGGCCGAGCACGGGTTCCGCCAGTTCGGACTCGGCGCGCAGGTGCTACGGTCGTTGGGCTTATCGCGGATCAACGTCATGACCAACAATCCCCGCAAGATCATCGGTCTGGGCGGGTTTGGGATCGACGTGGTCGGTTCGACCCCCATCGAAGGGGCGCAGTAGCCGTGGCGCCGCGTGTCTTGCTCGTGGTGTCCGGTGGCATCGCGGCGTACAAGGCACCGGCGCTTGTCCGTGCGCTCGTGGCGACGGGCGCGAGCGTTCAGGTCATCATGACCCCGGCGGCGGCGGCGTTCGTGACTGAGCTGAGCCTGGCCACCGTCAGCGGGCGCCCGGTCCGAACCTCTTTGCTCGACCCAGCCCACGAGGGCGCGGTGGGTCATATCGAGCTCGCCGATTGGCCGGACCTGGTGCTCGTGGCGCCCGCGACCGCCAACATCATGGCGCGGGCCACGGTGGGCATGGCCGACGACCTGGCCACGACCGTTTTGCTGGCTACGCGGGCGCCCGTCCATTGGGCTCCCGCGATGAACACCAACATGTGGCGGCACCCGGCCACGCAAGAAAACCTCGCCCGTCTAAAAGCGCGGGGGCACACGGTGATCGGCCCCGACAGCGGCGCGCTGGCGTGCGGCTGGGTCGGGGAAGGGCGCATGCTCGACCCGGAGCTGCTCGCGGAGCATGTCGCGACCGCCCTGGCCGACGAAGCGCCGCGCGCGGGTGAAGGAGAGGATGCCGAGAACGCGGGGCCGACGAGTTGGCGTGGGCGCCGGGTGCTGGTGTCGGCTGGCCCGACCCGAGCCCATCTCGACCCGGTTCGCTTCTTGACCAACGCGTCCACGGGGGCGATGGGATTTGAGCTGGCTGCCGCGGCCGCCAATCGCGGCGCACACGTCACACTCGTCGCGGGCCCCGTGCATCTGGCGACACCACCCGGCGTCGAGCGGCGCGATGTGACGACCGCCGACGAAATGCTCGCGGTGATGGATGCGGTGCTCGTCGAGCACCCGCAGGATCTGGTTGCGATGGTCGCGGCCGTGAGCGATCTGGTCGCAGCCGTGCCCAGTCCCGATAAGCTGCCCAAGGCCGAGCTCGAGACCATGCTTGCATCGAGTCCGTGGCGTCAGGGCGTGGACGTGTTGGCGACGCTGGTCGGTCGTCACCGAGACCACGCGTACTTTCTCGGGTTCGGGGCGCAGACTCTGCCCGAGACGACGTCGGATCCGGCCGCGGTCACGGCAGGGTTGCGCGCACTCGGCGAGTCCAAGCTTGCAAAGAAGGGATGTGACGCGTTGTTCGTCAATCGCGTGGGCGTGCCCGACACCGGGTTCGGCAGTCACACCAACACAGGCTTGCTGTTGCGTACGTCCCAAGCCGGGGTGGCGATGGATGATGCCGGGCCCCCCGTGCCCAAGTCCGCTCTGGCGGCATGGATTCTGGACCAGCTGCGGCCCAGCCTCGCGTAGCAGTTTCTCGCTTCCCAGCGCGGGCTCGTCGCGTCATTCTTGCGCTTGGTGATGGACGACCCGGCCGAACTCGCGCGTCAGTTCGCGCGTACGTTGCAGCATCTGCAGCGCACGTTCGAGGTTGGGTACGTTCCTGCCGGAGCGACGCCGGTCCCGGAGGGATTTGTCCCTGCTGGCACGGATACGGCTCCGCCCGCCACCGTCGCCGACCAAGCACCCGCAGCCCAAGCACCCCAAGCACCCGCAGCCGCCCAAACACCCGCCGCAGCCCAAGCACCCGCCGCAGCCCAAGCACCCGCTGCACCCGCTGCCGCCGAAGCACCCGCCGCCCAAGCACCTGTCGTCACCGTTGATGGCAAGGAGGCACTACGCGCTTCGGCCCAAGCATGGGGCCCCGCGACGAAGCTCGAGTACCTGCGTCGCAAGAACGTCGGCGACTGCACGCGCTGCCCACTGTCGCGTACCCGCACAAATATCGTCTTTGGTGTGGGCTCGGCCGAGGCCAGGATCATGTTTGTCGGTGAGGCGCCTGGCGCCGACGAAGACCGCCAGGGCGAGCCGTTTGTCGGGCGTGCAGGGCAGAGGCTGACGCAGTGGATCGAGACGCTCGGCATGACCCGCGGCGATGTCTACATCGCCAACGTGCTCAAGTGCAGGCCGCCGGGCAATCGCGACCCACGTCCGGACGAAGTCGCCAAGTGCTCACCATTTCTTCAGGCCCAGATTCGTGCGATCAGTCCTGCGGTGATCGTGGCGCTGGGGCGACACGCTGGGCAGTTGTTGTCGCGCCGCGCCGACATGACCTTGCGGTCGATGCGAACCTCGCGGCTGACGTACGATGCGGGCAAGACGGCCGACGGCACGCCACTGAGAATCCCGCTGATGGTGACGTATCACCCTGCATGGGTGTTGCGTCAAGAAGGTGGCGAACGCGGACAAAACCCAGACGACATGGTGTTGGGCGACCTGAAAAAAGCGATGGCGATTGCACGCGATGCACCGCAGACGTAGTGCCGCGCTCGCAGAACACTGCGGTGCGCGCGGGCGATGACCGGAGCCGTCAAGTACGAAAAAAAGAGCGCCCAGTTTCGACACTGACGACATTCAAAACGCGATCGCAACCGCGACCGCAAAAACGGTTGACGTTCCGACGACGCATCCGTACTTTGAGATCCCCTCGGGCTCGCGGCCGAAGATGACGAAGGCAGAACTCATCGAGAGAATCGCTCGGTCGCGCGACCTGCCGGCCGACCTCACGAAGAAAGACATCTCGCTCGTACTGGGCTTGGCGTTTGAAGAGCTGGCGAGTTACTTCGCACGGGCCAAGGTGACGCGGGCGAGCAGCCCACGGTTTTCCTTCCCGCACTTCGGCACGTTCACCAAGAAGCGTCGGAGTGCGCGTCGTGGCGTAAACCCTCGTACGCTCGAGCCGATGGAAATCGAGGCGTTCGACACGGTCGACTTCAAGGCGAGTCGCGAGCTGCGTGCCGCGTTGAACGTGGGCAGTGCGCCCCTAGCTTCGCGTCGGGCCAAAGCTGCCGGTGGCAAGTCCAAGACGGGGACGAAGGCCTCGACCAAGACGACCAAGCGGGCCCCCAAAAAGGTTGCCAAGAAGGTCGCTCGCAAGGCCCGCAAAGCACCCGGCCAAGGGCGCAGCATCGCCGGCCGCCGCGGCCTGACCTCGCGCGACGAAGCCGCTGAGTTGGCGACGCTGGTGGGCGACGACGAGCTGTTTGCGCCGCGCAAGGCTCGCAGCACCGCGTCCGACAATGGCGCGCCGTTGCCCGCTGCCCGCCTGCAGCGCGTCGACGCTTCAGAGCCCGAAGACGCGCCTCCCGCCGCACGCCGTGCGCGCAGCCGCGGGTGACTCAGGTCGCCGCGCCGTCGCGGCCGGTCGTGTTATGGGTTGCGCCGGTTACGGCACAGAGCCGTACAAGGCACAGAGATGAGTTCCAGCGTAAAGGGGTGGCGAGAGCGCGTTCTCTTGGCGATCGCCGACATCGGCTTGGCGCGGTCCAGGGCCGTTCTGGCCACAGTCCTGTGCGTGATGGTCATCGCTGGGATTCTCGTCGCGGGCCTGGGCCTGACCAGCTCGCGAACTGGATTGGTCGGCGAGAACGACCCAAGCTTCGCGCGCATCACAAAGTTCTACGCGGAGTTCGGGCGGCCGAATCCGAGCGTGTTCGTGGTGCAGGGCGGCACCGAGGCGGAGCGTCGCCAGGTTGTGGACGCGCTGCAGCGCGAGCTGAGCGAGGACGACGCAAACAAGGGGCGGATCTTGGGGCGACTGACCGCCGAGACCATCGCACCCCTGGCCCTCCTTCAGCAGCCGGATGCGCTCGCGCAGGTGCGGGCCAACCTTCCTCCCGACACAGATTTGGCCGCGCTCATCGAGGGCGGACTCCCGGCTTGGTTCAAGCTGCTCGAAGAGCAGGTCTACGCGGGGCTCGACGGCGCAGAAACGGCCGACCCGACGCGTCCAGCACCGACCCCAGCGCAAGCCGATGAGGGGCTGGTGCGCTTGGCCGGGCTGGCCACGGCGCTCGACGACGTGCTCGCAGGCCGCGATCCGTTGCAGCGCTTCTTGGGCGAGGGGGCCATCGAGCGGCAAGGCATCGATTCGGCGGGCTACACGGTCTCGGGCGACGGGACACTGCACCTGGTGTCCGTGTTCGCGGACCTTCCCACCGATGAGGCGAGCGAGCTCGAGCCGTACATCGATCGGCTCCAGGCCGCGCGTGACCGCGCCATGGTCGACGCGCCGGACGGCGTCGAGGCCATCCTTACGGGGACGCCCAAGTTCATCGTCGAGGAACTGGCGATCATCCAACGAAGCACGGTGACATCGTCGGTCGCGACGACGCTCGGGCTCATGGTGCTTTGCCTGCTGCTGTTTCGGTCGCTGCCGCAGGCCATTGTCGCGCTGCTTCCGCTGGCGCCCGGAGTGCTCGTGACCCTGGCCGCGGTGCGGGTCCTGTACGACGACCTGAACCTCATCACCTCGAGCTTCATCGCGGCGCTGCTGGGGCTTGGAATCGACTTCTCGGTGCACGCGCTGGCGCGGGTGCACGAGGAGCGACGCGCGGGCGTCGGCCCCGAAGACGCCGTGCGGCGCGCGATGGTGCAGACGGGTCCGGGCATCGGCACAGGCGCTGTTGTGACGGCGGCTGCGTTCATGACCACGATGACGACCGACTTCACCGCGTTTGGTGAGCTGGGCCTCATCACCGCGATCGGCTTGGTGGTCGTTGCGTCCTCGACGTTCATCTTGTTGCCGCCGCTGCTGGCCCAGACCTCGCGGGCAAAGACCAAACCGTCCCCGGAGTTCCCCGGATTTGGCGGGCTTGCGGCGGTCGTTGCCACGGCCCGCATGCCGCTGCTGGTCCTGAGCGTCTTGCTGGCGGTCGGGGGGGGCATCGGCCTCAACAACCTCTCGTGGTCGGCCCGCTACTTCGACTTTCTCCCTGAGGAGACGGAGTCTGCGCGCGGGCTCGCGGCCTTGGAGTACGACGCCCTGGCCAGCCCCGTGTTTGCCAACCTGAGCGCCGACGATCTGGAAGGCGCCCGGGCGATGACGGCCGACCTCCGCGCACGAAGCACGGTCGCGGGGGTTCAGTCTCCGAGTGACCTCATTCCCGCGCTCGATGAGGGGGCTATCGCGGCGCTCCGAGTTGGGTTTGCGGGCGCAGGCACCCCCGATTTCAAGCGCCTTGGCGCGCGCACGACCACGCCCAAGGCGCTGGCCGCGTCCGCGACGGGGGTGGCCGACGCCCTCGACGAGGCCCGCCTCGCACTGAGCGGGGCCGGACTGTCGACCGATGCGGCCGACCAGGCGATCGGTGCGTTCAAGGCGCTCGCCAAACGCGCGGCAGCCCTCGACGAAGCGGGCGCACAGCGGCTCGGCGCGCTCGAGACCCAAGCGGCTGGGCTCTTGGGCCCCGCGTGGACCACGGCCAAGCGGGTCGCAGACCGCGGTCACGCAACGGCCTCCGACCTGCCGCCGCTGTTCGCCAAGCGCTACGCCGCCAAGCAGGGTGACCGCGTGGCGCTGTACGTCGTCCCAGCAGGAAAATTTTGGGATCGCGAGGTCGCCGAAGCGTTCTCGGCGGAGATCTACGCGATCGACTCCGAGGCCTCAGGCCTCGCGATGGACCACGTCAGTCATGGCGACCTGGTGCTCAACGGCTTCCTTCGCGCTGCCGGGGTCGCGCTGGCGGTGATTGTCGTGCTGCTGATCCTCGATTTCGGCGGACTCGTCGACGCGCTTTTGGCACTGCTGCCGACCGTGGTTGGGTGGCTGTGGACATTCGGCGTCATGTCGCTGTTGGGCATGCCGTTCGACGTCGCCAATATCGTCTGCCTTCCGCTCGTGCTTGGGGTCGGCGTGGCGTTCGGCGTGCATCTGATGCACCGGGTTCGCGAGGAACAGGAGGCCTCCTTGGACATCGTGCTTCGCGGGACGGGGGGAGCCATCGCGATCGCGGCGCTGACGAGTATGGTCGGCTTCGCGGGGTTGATGACCGGCGAGTACGGAGGGATGCGGTCGCTCGGCGGGACGATGGTGATAGGCATTGGGATGTGCCTGCTCGCGACCGTGTTGGTGCTGCCCGCCGTGCTCCTGACGCTGCGGCGCCTCAAGTAGTCTTTTCTTTGAGGCGTGCGACGCTAAAACGCCGCGAACACGTCGCGGCGGTTTGAGATGCACAACGCAAAAACGCCGCGAACACGTCGCGGCGTTTGTGCAGTGCAGAGCGCTGTGGCTAGTTGGGACGCGTCGGGGTACGCGTGCTGCTCGTCTTGGGCGCTAGCGTGTTGCTGTTGTTCGTTGGCCCTGATTTCTTAGGCGCTGGCGTGTAGGTGTTGGATCCACCCTTGGCGCCCGGGGTGGGGCGGGTCGGTGTCCGCGGGGTGTCACCCGAGTCGTCTCCGCCAGCGCGGGTGGGATCGTTACCGGCTCGGGTCGGCTCATTGCCGGCTCGGGTTGGCTTGTTTCCGGCGCGGGTCGGCGCGGCCTTGGGCTTGGTCCGCTTGGGCGGCGCTGCAGCCACTTCGTCGGACTTGGTCCGCTTCGGCGCGCTGGACTTGGCTGGCGAGGCGCTCTTGCTTTTGCTTTTGCTCGCGGTCTTGCTCTTGGTCGAGCTTCTGCTGGAGCTTTTGGTTGAGCCACTCGACTTGCCACCGCCGTTGTTGGCCTTCTTGCCACTGCTGTGGTTGGGCGAGTTGTTGTGGCTGGAAGAGCCTGCATGGAAGCTGCAGCCGGTGAGGCCGAAGCCCAGGGCTGCGGCCATGGTGATCAGGCGTGCAATCGATCGGTCAGACATGAGCATCAACAGGGTCCCTTCAGTCGCCGGGTCCAGACGGGCCCGGCGTGGGAGGTATTCACCCGTGTGCGACAAGAGCTGTCAACGCGGAACTGGCCGCGGGTGGCAAACGGCGGCTGACAGCCCTGTGGGGTAGCCCAGTACCCGAAATGGGCCGTTTTTTCGGCGGCGGCGATCCGGACGAGCGGGGCGAACCCGCGCCATCGACGGACGGCCCCTGGCCAAACGATGTACGGACCGCCGCGAACCGCGACTGTCGCGGCCACACGGTTTTTGCTGGACACTGACCCTACGCCTGCTCCATGTTGACCATTCCCTCGCGTGGTGACGCTCCCAACACCACACCGAAGGACGCTAAAATGTCGCGAAAAGGCGACCACGATATTCGAAAGCAGCAGATCCGTGCCGCAGCCGTTCGTTGTTTTGTGCAACGAGGGTTCTCAGCCACCCGCCTCATAGACATCGCCGATCGGGCTGGCTTGTCCAAGGGTGGGGTCTACTTCTATTACCGCACCAAAGAGGCCTTGTTCGAGGCCGTCTTGGCCGCCCGGCAGGCAGACATCGAGCATCGGTGGGGCCCGCAAGAGTCGGGTGAGCGTCCAGAGTACGCACTGGAGCGGCTTGTGGCGCTTCACCTCCGTCAGATCGAAGACGAGATCGACGACACCCGCCTGGGCCAGATGTTGGCCACGATGGCACCTCGGGATGACGCCTATCGGCACCAACTCGAGCGGGCGCTTGCAGTCATCACGGCGTCGTATCGCCGGGTGATAGCGCAAGGGGTCTCTGAGGGCGTGTTTGCGGGCGATCCGGATCAGCTGGCGAGTCTCGTCGTCGCCATGGTCTCGGGCTTGGCGACGCAGTGTGCCGCCGACCCCGACGGACGTCTGCACCTGAGCCCGCGTATTGCCTGCTCCGCTGTGCTTTCGATCGTAGAGGGTGGCGCCCGTGCGCCGCTGGGCCGCCATACAAACGTCCGCGACCACGAGCCTTCGCAGCCGTCGCTGCAGAGCTAATCTCGCGGAGGGTGAAACCGCAGACCGGCGTAGCCAACCCGTCCGGGTGCTGCGTCGGGCGCGGGCACGAGCGCGTAGCGAACGAGTTCGGTCCGAAAACCGATCGGGAGCAGACGCGCCATCGTGGACAGTGCAGGACCACCACTGGGTCGGCCCTGTGGGTGGTCCGCCGCACACAGCGCTGCGATCTCGGCCGGATCCGGGCGGTTGAGCGCAGACAGGATTGCCTGATCTCGCTCCACCAGCTGCTGGCTGCCATTTTCGGTGAGTGGCGGTCGGCCGTAGATCTCGCCACCGTGGGACAGCTCGCCGCTCACCCAAAACAGGATCTCGCGGCCGTCGCACACGGACTCCATGGTCGCCATGAATTGGTCGGCGTAGTCAGCCTCTCCCGGTCGCGGGGCCAGCGCGGTCTGTCCGCACAGAATCGGCACGATGGGAGGGCATTGGTCGCCGTACACCTGCTGCAGGTACAGCACCGCGATTTCGATGCTCACCGCGTCCCGATGACGAATCTCTTCGCGCGAGATCCAAGGCAGTCGACGCTCGATCGCTTTGATGAGCGCGTTGGCGGCAGGCACAACGCCCAGGGGCGTGCGATGAGGCTTCGCCGTGGTCACGTACGGCACCAACCCTGGGCCGTGGTCCGCGCCCAAGATGACCACCGCTTCGAGCTGAGACGCCTCTGGCAGCCCGCGCAGCGTCAGGTCGATGAGGCCGTGCTCAGCCGCGCCCGCAGGAGGATCGTGAGGGATCATCACCCCGCACAGCGGCGAGGTGGCGGACGTTCTGGGGGTCGCCGATGGCACGGCCCGCTCCAGGGCGGCGGCCAACTGGCCTGGGTTGTCTGGATAGACGACGTCGGCCAGCCTGGGCTCGCGCACGGCGGCTTTGAGAAAGTCAGCGTGCGCCTCGGCCCAGCGGTCGCGGAATGTCTCGTCGTCCAGGAGGCCCGCCTCCCGCAGATCTCCAACAAAAGCCCGTAGATCGGCCAGCGGGAGGTCCATCCCGTGGCCCATGAGCAGCGATTGCCGGATCTGGGGCACCGAGTGCCCGCCGTCCAGCAGGTCCAGGACGACCGAGAACTCGGCCTCGAGCGCAAACGGTTCTGCAAGGCCGAGCGGATCGCGCACTACGAGCATGGCTTCGTCGCCGCGCTGGTGCTCGTATCGGTCGACTTTACGGAGCTTGGGCCGGTCCATGACACTACGGGTCGGTGGTCTTGTCGTCCTGCACGGTGCTGTTCGCGCTCGCATTTGCGGGCCCGGCATCGATCGACGCTCCCGACGGCAACCGCCACACGGTCGGAGTCGTCTGGGACGATGAGGCTACGGGCTCGTCGAAGATCCAGCAACGGGTCGTCGACACGCTGGCCGAGACGCCTGCGCAGCGTGGAGCCGGGCAAGTCGAGACGCGCACGGTGGTCAACATGGCCGACCAGCGCGCCCGAGTGGCTGTCGGGGTCGAACTGCCCCGCGCGCGTGCCGACCATGTCGTCCGCCTCGGTCAGGGACTGGCCGATGCGACGACTCGTTTTCGAGAGGGCGATCTACCCGCAGCCGACTCAGCCGCCCAAGGCGTGTTGGCGGCCTTGGATGCCGACCCGCTGCTTCCGGGTGCCGCCGCTCTCGCGTTTGCGGCCCACATGCTTCGTGTCCAGGTCGCCTGGACGGCGGGCGACGATGTGCTTGCGCGCAGCTTGGCCCACCAGGCGGTCGTGTTGGATCCGGAGGCCGTCTTGTCGACCCGTCAGTTTCCGCCCGCGGTCGTGGCATTGCACGAGGAGGTGCGCGCCTCGATCGTCGCCGCCCGCGACACCTGGACACCCATCGACATCAACGTGGATCCGCGGACCGGGCCGGTCACCGTTGAAGTCGACGGCAGGCCAGGGCGTCGCCGTGTGCCATCAGGGCGGCACTGTGTCGTGGTCCGCCGACCGGGCCGGGCGCCTGTTGGGTTTTGGACCGAGCCGGGCAGTCCGGTGGTGGTTCCCTCGTCGCCGGAGCTCATCCCCGCGGGGCTCCCTCAGGATGCGACCGCAGCGGACATCATTTGCGACCGCGCTGGGGTCGACATGTTGATATTTGCCGAAGTGCGGGCCGGGCGTATGGCGATGGAGGGCTACGTGTGTGGCGAGGGGTACGGTCGCACTTGGTTCTCAGAACCCTACGCGCCGGTCGCGTCCTCCCCGGGACCGACCGATTCAGAGTTGACCGATGGGGTGGCCTGGGTGCTCGACCTCTCCGAGGTGACGCACACGGGCTCGCGCTTGATCGGCCGCGAGCGGTGGCCCAAGCCCAAGCCCAAGCCGACCAAGGTTGTCCGGCGCGACAACCCGCCGCCCCCCCCACCGACCAAACCGTGGTTTCGGCGCGCCTGGGTGTGGAGTGTCATCGGGGGCGTGGTGGTCGCGGGCGTGACCACAGGCGCCGTCCTGGGCACGCGAGAGCAGCCGGCCGAGATCGTCGTCGACGCCGACACGTTCCTGCCCTCAGACTCCGCGGACTAGGCGCTGACGCCGAACACCGCGCGGGCTCCAACCAACGCGCTAGCGCGCGTTGACCTGCGTTGTTTCGCCCGCTCGAATCGTGATGGTTTTGTCCAGCAGCGTTCGCGGACTGGGGCAGACGTCCGGGACGCACCGCACCACAAGTCGGTGCGTGCCTGCGGGGAGCTCGAGGGGACGCATCGGGGTGGTACCGCGTCGCTTGCCGTTGACGCTCACCTCCGCCCACGACACTGCCGTCGACAACACGCGCAGCTTGCCTTTGCCCTTGGGGGGCTCGCGGCGCAGCCCAATCGTCTGCGTGCCCGCCGGCTGCCCGGCCTGGACCGACAGCAGTTGGTCCACGTAGCCGAGCTTGTGGACGCGGACCGGTGCCTCGCCGTGGGCGGGAATCGGGATGCGGTAGGGGCTGCTTCCGGTGAGCTGCACACCGTCGAGAGTCACGTGTGCATCCGTGGGGGTGGTGTTGAGCGTCAACCAGACCGCCGGAGTTTCCGGCGGCGGCGCAGGTCGTCCGGGCTGGTCTCCGGCTGCATGCGGCGTGGGGGCGGCTGCGAGCGGGGGCACGGCCTCGGGCGCTGGGGGCGGGGTCGTGGATGTCGCGGCGGTTGCGGTCACGACTCGCGCGGCGGCGGGCACGGGTGGCGCGACATCGGTGGGTCCGCTCGGCAGCAACACAACAAAACCTGCCGTCAGTAGACCCAGCCCGGCCAGGAGCGCCAGCCCCAAACCTCGGCGTCGCGGTTCCACGGCGACGGGAGTTGCGAGGACCGCGGGCGAGGCGGGGACAACCGCGGGCGCAGCGTCGACGCCCGTGAGGCGGGTGGCGTACGTCTTGGGCTCAACGTTGGTGACCGGGGTTAGCGGCTCGACGCCCGAGTCTTCCTTGCGGTGCCATCCGTCCGGGAACAACTCGCGTAGGTGCGCGGCAAGCTTGGTGTCGGTGATGGCGCCCGCATGCTTGACGAGCGCTGGGCCCAGTGCGTTGAGGAACGCAATGGCATCGGCCGGGCGGTCTTTGGCGTCGAGCGAGAGCGCCGCAGAGAGGACTTCCGCCAGCTCCGTGGGCAGTGCGCTCATGTCGGGTGCGGTCCACACCCCGCCCTTGGGGAACGCCCGCTCGAGGGTGATGAGCTCGTAGACCATGCACGCGGTCGAAAACACGTCTGCGCTCGGGTCCGCGAGCTCGGCGCGTGCCTGCTCGGGCGCCATGTAGCCGGCCGAACCGCCGTGTACCCCCGAGGCGACGTGCGCATGCACAGCGATGCCGAAGTCGAGGATCCGGACTTGTCCACTGCGGTCCACGAGCACGTTGCTCGGCGAAATGTCGCGATGGACCACGGCCGGACGCCCGGCCTCTTCGGTGTGGGCATACGCCAAGCCGGTGAGCACCTGCCGGGTGATGTGCAGCACCAAGCCCACGGGCGCGGGCTCGGAGCGCCCGCGGTACGCGGCGAGCATCCGGGCCAAGGACGGCCCGTCCACGAAGCCCATGACGATGTACAGCGTGTCGTCGGCGCGGCCCAGCTCGTAGATCGGAACGACGTTGCCGTGGGTGAGCGAAACGGCCGTCCTCGCCTCGGTGGCGAACATCTCTACGAACTTCGGCTTGGCCGAGTGCTCGGGGAGGATCGTCTTGATGACCAGGCGCTTTTCGAAGCCGAGCTCGCCGACCAGCGACGCCAGGTACACCTCGCCCATGCCCCCGCGCCCGATCCGTTTGTGGATCGTGTACTTGCCGAATGCACGAGCAGCCTCGCTGGCAGCGGGTGCTGGGCGGGGGACAGCGGCGGACACAGGGGCAGCATGTTAGCATGCGCCCTGCATGGGTTTGCGTCGCCGGGGAGGCAGTGCCACCCATTGTTACGCCGTTCGCGGGAGATTGCGGCAATTGTGCCCTCCCCAGGACGCAGCCCGGCGTGGGGCGCGAGTCTGCGGTCTTGGCACGGTCGTGGTCCCGCTGGCGCTGGGCGCTCTTGCTGCGTGCGGCGAGCCGGAGCGGGCCACCATCGTTGCGCTGCCCGGCTGCGGCCTGGAGGGCGGGGTGCTGAGCAACCTTCGTGTGCAGACCCGAGGGGACTTTCCAGCCGGTGCCGCGACCCAGGTGCTGGTTTCCGATGGCGCCGTCCTGTTCAGCGACAGCATGGGTCCTGTGGACGGGATCACCGTCGAGGGGCTGTTCGGCGAGGAGGTTGCCGCTGTCGGACGCACCGCGCGACTCCGCCCGACCGGGCAGATCCCGGTCTACTTCGGGGCCGTGGATCACCTGTGCGAAGTCGGCCGCTCTGTGGTCCCGTTTCGTCACCCAGGGGCCATGGCCGTCGCGCCTTTGGGCGATGTGTTGATCGTGGGCGGGCGCGACGCGGGCGGCGATCTCGTGGACGACATCGTGCACGTCGCCGACGAGACGGGCACGCCTGTCGTGGCCGCCTCGCTCCCCGATCGCGCCACGGGTCAGTCTGTCCACGCGGTGGGGCCAAGGGAATTCCTGGTTGTCGGCGGCGCCACCCACAACGAGGCACTGTCCGAGGTCGTGCGCGTTGAGGTCACCCCCGAGGGCGACGTCGCGGTCTCCAACCGCATTCCGATAGGCCTCGAGGGGGAGCACGGCCGCGCCCATCACAGTGCGGCCACCATGCTCGACGGGACGATCCTCGTCACGGGTGGGTGCACTCAAGTGACCAACGGCGCGTGCGTCCAATCCGAGGACGCACTGCTCGCCTCGTCGATGCGCATCGACGTCGCCGTGGATCCGCCGACTTTTCGCGCCGCGCCGCCGCTGCCCAGCGCACGGCAGGGGCACGACCTGCACGTCGCGCGCGATGGCGTTGCCTTCGCGATTGGAGGCCGAGGGCCGGAGGGCATCTCGCGACTGGAGGTTCACACCCTCGCCCTCGGGGACTCGCAGTGGGAGCCGTTCGGCCCGCCGCTGACCTCCGAGCTTCCGAGCACCGCGTTGATCGAAGGCTCGACCGTGCTGGAGGGGGGCTTGGTGTTGCTCGCAATGAACGACGGCACGCTGCGGTGGATGAACGAAGACACGACGGCGGCGTGGGAGGGGTGGTGCGACCCGGCCGAGCCGGATTCCCCCTGCTTCGCCAACCAGGCGGCGCGACCGCCAGGCCGTCGGCCCCTGTTGGCGCTCCCGGGCGAGCGCATTGTCGCGGACCATTTCTTGCTGCCCGTGGGCGGGTTGGGGCAAACGGGCGCCGACGCCATCGATCTCGCGTTGCCGACGGCCGCCAGCGGCGAGCTTCCGCCGCGTCAGCGCACGGGCGGCTTGATGGTGCCGCTGGCCGACGGGAGCGCGCTTGTGGTCGGCGGCCTGGAGCCCTTTTCGCAGACCCCGCTGCTGCCGCTCGCCCTACGGCTACGGCCCGCACTGGACGGCCCCGACGAACGGATTCCCACGATCGACGGGACCCAGCCCGGCGGCTTGGTGGCACTGCACCTGGAGCGGGTTCAAGTCGACGGCAACGCGATCGCGCTGTCCAGCGCGCAGCCGGCCGTTGGCTTCCCCAGCGTGCGGGCGCACGTGCGGGGGTTCCGGAGCAGTAGCTTTCGCTTTGAGGTGACGTTCACGGCGCAGGATCCGGCGTACCCCCACGTCATCCTCCAGCAGGGAGCGTTTGAGGGCCTGTCCGTTCGCTTTGGGGCTGAGGTCATCCGCGGCTACTCGCGGAACGCCGCGGGCAACGTCATCGATTTTTCGTGCGGACAGGTCCCGCCGGGATTTTGGCAGGACGACGTGGCTCAAGTCCTCGAGGTCACGGTGCATCCGGACTCGTTCACGGTCTCGCAGGGCGAGACCACGTTGGCGCGCTGCCCGGTCCCAGACTTGGACCGCCCCGTCTCCATCGGGATAGGCGTGAGCGGGAGCGGCACGATCACCGCGTCCGGTCTGCGCCTGACTCGCCTGTAGTCGGGGGGCGTAGGCTACAGCGCCTCGGCGCACGCCGCTGCTGGGTCTTTGTAGAGCGCTTCGAGGGTTGCGACGGCACCGTACGCCACGTTGTCGCCCTCCGCGGCCGCATCGCACAGGGCCCGAGCCACTTTGGGCGTGGGCGCGGGGACCCATCGAAGCGCCGATACCAGGCGTCGGGCCAGGCGCCGGGACGGGTTTCCGGACAACGCGTCCGCGACCGCATCGGCTCCGCGGGCGCCGCCATGCTTGGCGAGCTGGCGGGCGGCCTCGGTGCGTTGCTCAATGTCGACGCTCCCGGCCTTGAGCAGCTGAATCAGTGCCGGCAATCCGTCGTCGCCGCAGCGCCCCAGCGCCTGCACATGACTGCGCGCAACCGCGGGGTCTTTGTCGCCCGCGCGAGACTTGGGCCGCGCGCGCGCTGCCATCAGCTTGACGGTGGTCTTGTCGCACGGCGCCGTCACCCGGGCCAATGCGGCCTGCCGCACGCCAGGCCATGGATTGTCTTGGCTGGCCTCGAGCCAAGACTTGTCAGCCGCCAGCGGGGCGAGCGTGTATCCGAGGATCGCCAGGCGCGGGCTGCTGGCGTCCACAAGAGCGTGTTCGGCGGCGAGCGGACGCGCGCCGTCTGGGGCGAGCCCGGTCAGTGCCAGCCACGCGAGAATCTCCGCGCTCTGCGACGGCTGTGGAGCCGTAAGCGATGCTTTTGCCACCCGGCCCAGCGCCGCTTGGGCTGCGGGCGACGCCTGGCGGGACAAGCCCCGCACGGCCGCAACACGGACGACAAACGGGCTGTCCTGGTTCTCGGCGAGTTCGCCGAGCTGGGTGGTGAATGCGGCGTCACCGGGTCCCGAGAGCGTCGCCCTGAATTGCAGCAGTGCGGCCATGCGGTCGGGCGCTGCCTCGGCGGCGGCCTGGTCGACCGCTTGGAGGATCACGGCGCGGTCGTCGGGGTTGGCGGTGACGCGTCGCTTGAGCGAGCGGGTCAGCTGACCGCGTAGAGCTAGGCTTCCTCGCCCGACCAGGACGACCAGCCCTGCCAGGTCGTCCCGCGGCGTCACGTCGATCAACGCATCGAGCGCGGTGGCTCTCACCGACATGGGGAGATCCTTGTCGGCGACAAGGCCAGACCACACCGAGCCTGCGGCGGCCCCCTGCGAACGCAGCAGCGGCATCCAGCGCGCAGCGGCCTTGTCGGCATCGGCGTCATTGGTCGTAGCGCCGACGGCCCGCCGCAGCTCCTTGGCAAACATCGGCAGGTGCTCGGGGCTACCAAGCTCGCCAAGAACATCCAGGAGTCGCTTGCGCTGGCTCTTGGTGGGGGCGGGGATCGCCTCGAGGCGGTCGAGTAGCGCACGACTCGCCACACCGGGATGCGCAACCAGGCGGGCGCGTGCCTGCAGGTAGGCCCGCGAGGTGTCGGTCAGCAGCGTCGTGATGTCTGCGGGCGCCTCGGCCGCGTACGGGTCGACCGTTTGCGCGGGCGCCTCGGCGGGCTCGGGGTCACCCGATGGCTCAGCGCTGACGCTGGGGGCCGGGGCCGACGCGGTGAGGGCGGCGAGGACGGCTGCGAGCGGGAAAAACGAAGGCACGGTGTCCAGAGGTCCGGCGCCGCGGGGGCGCCAGCGCCCACTATACTGACGCGCCGCATGCGGCCCGTGCAAACCGCTGCCGTGGCCACTACAGTGCGCCGGCTTTGGGCCCAGAAGCCTTCGACTACGAACTCCCCCAGGAGCGCATCGCCCATCGGCCGTCGCCGGACCGAGGGGACGCGCGGATGTTGGTTGTTGGGCCGCCGCACGCGGCCGCGCACGCCGCCGACCTGCCCACGCTCCTGCCTGCAAACGCGCTCGTCGTGGTCAATCAATCGCGGGTGGTCCCCGCGCGACTTCAGACCGAGCGCGAGGACGGCCGCCCGTTCGAGCTGCTGCTGTGCGGCCCCGCCGCCGGCCAAGGCGTGGGGGCAACCGTGGAGGCCTGGGTTCGCGGCGCGAAGAAGCTCAAGCCGGGCGACGTGCTCAGCGCGGGCACCCTAAGGCTGCGGGCGCTCCAACCAGATGCCCCATCGGTCGATCCGCGCGCGCGCGCGTTCGAGGTCATCGCGGGAGAAGTGCTGCCGACCCTGCATGCGCGGGGTAGCGTGCCGCTGCCGCCGTACATCGACCGCCCAAAGGGCCCGGACGCGGACGACCTGGCGCGCTACCAAACCACATTCGCGGGCCCTGAGGGGTCCGTGGCCGCGCCGACCGCAGGGCTGCATTTCGAGGCCGACATGCTGGCCAAGCTCGACGTGGCGCGCATCGTGCTGCACGTGGGACCCGGCACGTTTCTCCCCATGGATGTCGACGACGTCACCGAGCATCGCGTGGGCTCCGAGCGCATCGAGATCGGCGACGATGCGGCCGCCAAGATCGAAGCGGCCCGAGCCGCGGGCCGGCCCATCGTCGCGATCGGGACGACAGTCGTCCGCGCACTCGAAGGCATCGTGGCGGCTCGAGGCTGCGTCGCTCCGGGCGCGTCCACGACGGCCCTTGTCATCACGCCGGGCTTTCGGTTCCAGGTCGTGACCCACTTGGTGACGAACTTCCACTTGCCCAAGAGCAGCCTCCTGATGCTCACGTGCGCGCTTGGGGGGCGCGAACGCGTGCTCGAGGCCTACAACCATGCGGTGGCGGCCGACTATCGCTTCTACAGCTATGGCGATTGCATGCTGCTCGACCGCGCCCCAGAGGCCCGCCCGTGACTGAATCAAGCACCGTCGACACTCGCATCGATCCGGCCCAGGGCCTGTCGCGTGATGCGGCCATGGAGGCCTGCGCCCCGGGCACATTTGAGGTGCTCAACACCGAGGGCCCCGCGCGCGCGGCTCGCTTGTGGACCGCACACGGCCCTGTCGACACCCCATGCTTCATGCCGGTCGGCACCTACGGCGCCGTCAAAGGGATCGACCCCACGGAGCTGGCCAGCCTTGGATCCCAGGTGGTGCTGGGCAACAGCTACCACCTGGCGCACCGACCGGGTGCGGACACCGTCGCGGGGCTCGGCGGTCTGCACGAGATGATGGGGTGGGGGGGAGCGATCCTCACCGACAGCGGTGGGTTCCAGGTGTTCTCGCTGCGGGGGCTCCAGAAGATCGACGACGACGGCGTCGACTACCGCACCCACTTCGATGGTTCCAAGCATCGGATGACCCCGCGCTCCGTCTTGCAGGTGCAGGCGAAGCTCGGCTCGGATATTTGCATGGTGCTCGACCACTGCCCGCCCGGCGACGCCGACGTCGCGGCGGTCAAAGATGCGATGGACCGCAGCACCCGTTGGGCGGAGCGAGCCGCCTCGCTCCGCGATGGCATCTTGTCGTCCGGCCAGCTCTGCTTTGGCATCGCGCAGGGGGGCACCAATCTCGAGCTGCGCCAGCAGCACCTAGAGGCTCTCGCGCCGCTTCCGTTCGACGGCATTGCGCTTGGCGGCCTGTCCGTCGGCGAGCCGGTCCCCGCGATGCACGCGACGATGAAGGCGGTCGCCCCGACGATGCCCGCCGACCGTCCGCGCTACGTCATGGGGATCGGGACGCCGCACGATCTCCTCGTGGCGGTGTGCGCTGGAATCGACATGTTCGATTGCGTCATGCCCACGCGCCATGCGCGCAATGGACAGCTGTTCACGTGGCAGGGGCGGCTCAACATCCGCCTGGCGGCCAACGCCAACGCCTGTGAGCCCATCGATGCCCAGTGCGCCTGCACAACGTGTCGGCGCTTCAGCCGCGGGTACCTGCGCCACCTGGAGAAGCAGCGCGACCCCCTGTACGGCCGCCTGGCCACAATCCACAACCTGTTCTTCATGCACCAGTGGGTCGGCGCGCTTCGGAACGCCCTTCGGCGGGGTGACTTCACGCGGACGGCCGACGCACTAATGCAAGTGATCACGCAGTATTACGGGCCCAAACCGGCGCCCGCTAACCCTTGACCGTCGCGGGAGGGCGGTGCTACCCAGCACGCTCCGCGCGCACCTACAGATCAAGCAGGCAACGTGCTGCACGCTTGTCAGACCGAACCTGACAAGGCGATAGGCTCCGCTCTGCCCAGCGACACGCTTCAGTGCCGCAAAGAAGCTCCGATGTTCTCCGCAACCATCCAATCACTGCTCACCCCGACCCACGGCTCGCTGCTTGCCGAAGGGGCGTCCTCCGCCGGAGGACTGGGCGGCATGCTGCCGATCCTGCTGATGTTTGGGGTTGTCTACTTCATCGTGCTGCGGCCGATGAGCAAGCAGGAGAAGGACCGTCGCAAGCGCGTCGACGGGATCAAAAAGGGCGACCAGGTCGTATTGGGTGGCGGCATCTTGGGTCGGATATCCAACGCCGATGACCCCAAGATCTGTGTGGTCGAAATCGCGGATCGAGTGAAGGTCAAAGTGCTGCGCAAGGACATCTCCGACCTGCAAGCCTCCGCGTTGGCCGACGACAAAGATCCCAAAGCCAAAGATGGCAAGGCCAAGGACAAAGACGCCAAATCGGCGAGTTCTGGCAAAGCCAAGGATGAGGGCGGCAAGGCCGCAAAAGACGCGTAAGCGTCGATTGGACCGATTCTCCGAGGACCGTCATGCGTCGTTTCTTGAAGCTCAAAGCGCTCGCCCTGGTAGCGCTCATCGTCTGGGCCGTGCTCAGTGTCTTGCCGTCGATCTTGCCCGAAGAGAAGCTGCCCACGTGGGTGGCTGAGAACTTCAAGAACAAGTTCCAGCTCGGACTCGACCTGCAGGGCGGCCTTCACCTGGAGTACTCCGTTGCCGTCGACGAGGCGATCGAGAAGAAGCTCGATCAAGTCGCCGCCGAGCTCGAGACTGCGTTCCGCGAGAAGAAGGAACTCGCGGTCAAGATCTCGCGGCCAGAGAACACCATCGACACGCTGGTGCTCGCGTTTCCCACGCCCGACGATGTGAACGCAGCGACGCCCGACGTGATGGGCATCGCTTCAGACCTCATGGCCGAGGTCGAGCCCGAGGGCGACGAGCCCGGACGTGACGAAGGCATCATCACCCTGCGCGTCTCCGACGAAAAGCTGGCTGAGCTGCGCAAGGGCGCGGTGGGGACAGCTTTGGACACGGTCCGCACCCGCGTCGACGCCATGGGCGTCGCCGAGCCCAACATCTATCCGAAGAACCGGCAGCTCGTCGTCGAGCTCCCCGGGTTGTCGGACACGAGTCGCGAAGTGCTCGCGGCGTCCAAGGACGCCGCGCGCGGTGTCGCAGACCTGCTTCGCGCCCAAGGGGCCACGCAGGTGCTCACCCACGAGGTTCGCGGCGCGCCGGCTGCGTTCAAGCTGACCCTCCCGGGAGCGGATGCCGAGGCTGCCGTGCGCGCAGTCTTTGAGGGCAAGTTCGGTCCCAACGGCGAGATCATCGACGACAGGGTCACCAACGAGCTGCAGTTCGCCGCCGACGACGACGACGGGGACGACGCCACGGTGGTCATGGAGCTGACCGAGGCTTCCCGCGAGTCGGTCCTTCAAGACGCGGGCGACTTCCGCCGCCTGCTCAAGATCATCGAGCGCCAGGCCGTGCTGTCGATGCATCTCATCGACGACTCGACGCCGTTCGGCGACACGGGGATGCCGTATCTCAAGGCGCTGTACAAAGCGAAGCTCGTCACCGAAGGCATGGGCATCGCCGTGCACGTCATGCCGGACTACGGCCGCGACAAGGGCATCGACACCAAAGAGCCGTACGCGTTCTACGCCAAAGAAAAGAAGACCCTGCAGCAGTTCTTCGCCGCGCTGCCCGCTGAGTGGCGGCTGCCCAGCGACATGGCCGTCATGTACGGGCCCACGTCCGTGCAGACCCGACGCCGCCCCGCGGAGCCTGAGGTTCTGTTCCGCACGTACATCGTCAAGTCGCGCGCGGGCGTCACGGGTGAAAACGTGATGTCGGCCTCGGTCGGCTTTGACGACAAGAACAACCCCGAGGTCAACGTGCGGCTCAACCGCATCGGCGCCTCGCTGATGGAGGAGCTGTCCGGGCAGAACATCGGCAAGCGAATGGCCATCGTCCTGGACGATCAGGTCCGCTCGGATCCCGTGTTCAACGACCGCATCGGGGCCAGCTTCCGCATTACGCTTGGCGCTGGCGGAGCGGGCGAGACCCCCCGCGAGGCGGCCAACAACTTGGCCCAGGTGCTCAAGTCCGGCTCGCTTCCCGCGCGACTGCAAAAAGAGTTCGAGATCCGCGTCGGTGCCGACCTCGGAGAAGACTCGGTTCGCCGCGGCTTTCAGGCCTTTGTCTGGGGGCTCGGCGCGGTCGTCGCGTTCATGTTCCTGTACTACCGAGGCTCGGGTCTCATCGCCGTGTTCGCGCTCCTGCTGAACATGGTGCTGATTCTGGCTGCGATGGCCCTGTTTGGCGCCACGCTCACCCTGCCGGGTATCGCTGGCATCGTGCTCACGATCGGAATGGCGGTGGACGCCAACGTGATCGTGTTTGAACGAATACGCGACTACATCCGAGAGGGGTATACGGCCCGCGCGGCCATCGAGTCCGGCTATGACCGGGCGTTCACGACCATCCTCGACGCGCAGCTCACCACCGCGATTGCGGGGTTGGTGCTGTGGCAATACGGCTCTGGCCCGATTCGCGGCTTCGCCGTGACGCTTCTGATCGGCATCGCGACGTCCATCTTCACGGGCGTCTTCTGTAGCCGGCTGTTCTTCGATGCCCAGGCCAACCGCCGCGGCTTCGACAAGGTGTCCATCTAAGGGGGGAACGGACGATGCAAAAATTCTTCGAAGTCATCCCCGCAGGCACCAAGATTCAGTTCGTCAGCCGACGCTGGCGGTACATTTGGATCTCGGTCGTCGCCCTTGTGGTCGCCCTTGGCGCACTGGTCAACAATCAGGTCCAGACCGGGTCGCCGCTCAACTTCGGCATCGACTTTGCGGGTGGGTCCCAGGTTCAGCTCGCGATGAAGGAGGGCGCGCCGCCGGTTCAAGAGCTGCGCGACAAGCTCCTCGAGCTCGGCTACGAGGGCAGCAGCATCGTCGAGGTTCCCGACCGCGGGAACGAGGTCCTCATCCGGGTCAAAGAGACCCACAGCATCGACAAGGCGACCGAGGACGGCTGTAAGGCCGCATCGGCCACCGTGGGCGACGCGGCGCAGCTGACGTTCAACCGCGCGGGCGGGGCGAGCAAGATCTTCATCGCCTACGACATCGAGCCCAACTATCGCGAGCTGGAGCGTGTGCTCGCCGAGGCCGGCTGTGTCGGCACCGCAGACAAGGCTGCGATCGGCAAACCAGGCCAGTTCGCGGTCGAGGTTGCGCTCGTCGGCGTGGGCGCGTCCATTCGTGACGCGTTCGACAAGGCGTTCGGGGCCGGCACCGTCGACCACATCGTGCGCGCCGAAACGGTCGGCTCGAAGGTGGGCGACCAGCTCAAGCAAGACGGCATCAAGTCGATGCTGTACGCGATCGGCTTCATCTTCCTGTTTGTCATGATCCGGTTTGACCTCCGGTTCGCACCTGGCGGCATCGTGGCGCTGTGCCATGACGCATTCTTGGTCATCGGCGCGTTCGCGTTGACGGGTAAGGAGTTCAACCTCCAGACCATCGCGGCGATCCTGACCATCATCGGGTACTCGATCAACGACACCATCGTTGTGTTCGACCGGGTTCGCGAGCGGGTTGCCTTGCACCGCGACGAGTCGATCGACGAGACGACCAACACGGCGCTCAACGAGACGCTCTCGCGCACGGCGTTGACCTCGGTGACGACGCTGATGGTCGTGACCGCGACCTACGTCATGGGCTCCGGGCCGATCAAAGACTTCTCGTTCGCCTTGATCATCGGGATCTTGGTCGGAACGTACTCCTCGCTGTGCATCGCCACGCCCATCTTCTTGTGGGTGAACAAGCGCTTTTACCGAGGCGAGGGGCACCTGGCGTGGGTCGAGAACAAAGAGGGCACGGGCTCGCTCTTGGGTGGCAAGGCGGCCGAGGATGGCGAGGCTCCCGTGGCTCCGGCCGGCGAGGCCGACATTGAGGTCGCGGCGGCCGAGGTTGGGGAAGATCTCCCCGCCAAGAAGAAGACAACACGCCGCCGCCGTCGGCGACGGCCAGAAAATCGACCTCCAGAAGGCGACTAGCGCGGACAAAACCATCGCCGGCCGCTGTGGCCGCGCGCTGCCCGTGCCACATTGAGGCGGATGCCTGAGGTCGCTGCAGCCCCGGAGCCGAACGCCCCAGGGCCCGTTGTTGTCCCGTCGGCTGCGCCGACCAGCGGTGGCCCTGGCCCAGTGCCGCAGGTGCTGGTGCGTGGAGGCTCGGATCCGGGGTGGGGGCCCGAGCCGCCCGAGCTGGCCGACGTGGTCTCCCATCTGCTGCGCGCCCGAGGGACACAAGCCCCCGCCGCGCAAGCAGCCCTGCTCAGTCCGAAGCTGTCGTCGTTGCGTCGCCCCGATGCAATGGCCGGCTTCGACGCCGCGCTCGACCGCATCGAGCGGGCGCTGACGTCGGGCGAGACGATCGGCGTGTTCGGTGACTACGACGTCGATGGCGTCACGACCGCCACGATCCTGTCGACGTACCTCGAGGCCCTGGGGGCGACGGTGGTCGTCAAGGTCGCCCACCGCGGTCACGGCTACGGCTTCACCGTCCGCGACGCGAGCGGGTTCGCAGAGGCTGGGGCCACGCTCGTGCTCATCGGCGACTGCGGTACCTCCGACATCGAGGCGCTCTCCTGGCTCGCCGAGCGCGGCATTGGCCGCGTGGTGATCGATCACCACCAGGTGCCCGACCGCATGCCGCCGACCGACGCCCTCATCAATCCGCACCAGGCCGGATGCGGGTTCGAGTTCAAGGGGCTGTGCTCGGCCGGCGTTGCCTTTTACCTGTGCGCCGCGCTGCGGACCCGCCTCGCCAAGAAGGGCAGGCAACCTCCCGACCCGCGCGCGTGGCTCGATTTGGTAGCGCTGGCGACCGTCTGCGACATGATGCCGCTGGAGCACGAAAACCGCGTGCTTGTGCACCACGGGGTGTGCCTGGCGGGGCATCGTCTGCGCCCGGGCTTGAAGGCACTGTTGCGGCAGGCCGGCGTCGACGACACGGAGCCGCTCGACGAGAGCCACTTTGGCTTCAAGATTGGCCCCCGGATCAACGCGCCCGGCCGGTTGGGATCCGCGTTGCCGTCGCTGGCTTTGCTGCGCGCGCGAACCGATGCCGAGGCGGGGCCCCTGGCCGAGCAAGTCGAGGCACTCAACGCTCAGCGCAAGCAACACACCCAGCGCACCGCCGCAGAAGCCATGGCGCTCCTCGCCGCCGACCCGAGGCTCCAGGAGCGCGCTGCCGTCGTTGTGCATCACCACGGCTGGCTCGCGGGGGTCGTGGGAATCGCGGCCGCCGGGCTTGTCGATCACTACGGCCGACCGGCGCTCGTGATGGCCGTCGACCCCAAGACAGGGGAGGCCCGTGGTTCGGTGCGCAGCATCGGCGGCGTCGATGTGCGTGCCGCACTGGCGGCGTGCAGCGAGCTCGTGGTCCGCTTTGGTGGTCACCCGCAGGCCGCGGGCGTCACGGTGATGGCCGACAAACTCGACGCGTTTTCTGAAGCGTTTGATGCCGCTGTCGCTGAGCAGTCGGGGGCAGCCGCAGCGGTTGCCGACGTTGAGCTTGTCGACGCCGAGCTGCCTCTGGCCAGCGTCGACATGGCGTTGATCGCGGCGATGCGGGCGGCGGGCCCGTTTGGGATGGGCTTTGCGGCGCCGCGTTTTGTGTCCCGGGGGGTGCGGGTGGAGTCCGCGAAGATCGTCGGGACGGACCACCTGGCAATGCGGCTGTCGCAGGGCCGAGCCCGATTCGACACCATCGCGTTTGGCCAGGCCAAACACCGCCCACAGCCGGGCAGCACGGTTGGCGTGGTTCACCTGCCCTTCGTGGACCGATTTCGTGGGGACGAACGCCTGCGTCTGGGTGTGCAGCGTTTCTGGTCCGAGTAACGCCGACCGCAGGGCAGGGGCCCGCCCGCGGTGGCGCGGGAGGCCCGCCGGCGTGCGCTGCGGTTTTGACGCGGACTTTACGCGGGGGTAAAACACACCCGTATGGTTGTTACGCGTGGCCCGGTGATTGGCGTGGGCACCTCAGCGCTGGTGGTGGCACTTGGCACGTTCCCGACGGCGGGGTGTGGGCTGCGCTCAGATCCTGTGCTCCCGGACGCGGCGGTCGGCAGCTCCGACGACGGTCCCAGCTCCGACCCGAACCGGGCGGGCAGCTGCAACGACCCGCTGGTCCTGCCCACCGAGAACGCCCGGGTAACGGGCGCACTCGCAGACGGCGATAGCTTCTCGGATGCGTGGTGCGGCAGCGACGCTGGCCCTGAGGACGCGTACACATTCACGGCGGTTCAGACGGGCGACGTCACGATCACGATGGACCCGAGCCAGACCGAGTTCGATGCCGTGGTTCGCGTGGAAGAGGGAACCTGCGGTGACGGGGCCGACGCGTTGCTTTGCGATCGGAGTGCGTTGTCCCGCGGTGTGCATTTCCTGGCGATCGCGGGCACGCAGTACACGGTCACCATCGACTCAGCGTCGGGCGACTCGGGTGGGTATGCCTTCGACGTGGCGTACGGTGAACCACCGTTGGCGCTGTGCGAGGTGCACCCCGAGGTGATAGCGCAGGTCTCCGGCGGCTCTTTCTTTTGGAGCAACACGTTCTCCGCGGGCCAAGGTGTCGTGGACGGATTCTGTGGAGGGTCCGGTCGCGAGAACATGTTCACGCTCAACGCGGACTACCCCGGATTCATGTACGTCTACGTGTCCGGCGCCAACGGGTTTCGTCCCGTGGTCAGCTACCGGACAGGTTGCGGGGGCCTGACGGAACTCAGCTGCTCCAGCGACGGCGACACGGGGCTGCCTGGGGTCGCCGAGCTCGAGGTGTTCATCGACGCGCCCGGCCAGTACTACCTGTCCATCGATCAGCTGGGGTTCGAGGGCGGCGACTACTCGCTCGAAGTCTATTTCGACTAGGGATTGCGAGCGTCGTTACGGCCCGGCAACGGCCAGCTGTCCGTTGCGGACGAAACACGTTGGGGGACAGCCAGGTCCGTTGGGTTGGACCTCGTCGACCGCGTCCAAGCGGACCTCCACGCCGTCGATCAAAACGTCGCCGGTGTCGGCATCGGTCACGGTAACGCGCACGCTGCGACTGCGCGCGGCATCGCCGACGAGCTCGAACCCGGTGGCGCTGCAGGTCAATCCTTCGGCGTTGTCGGCCAACTCGGGAGCGCCCGGGTCGGAGCACCGTGCGGACAAAGGAGGTCCGTCCGCGGGCGTGAGGGTGAGGTCGTAGGGCGCGGTGAGCAGCCCGGCGGGGAACGTCACGACGGCCTCGTGCTCGCACGCAGCCTCTGTGCAGGTGCTATCCCCGCAACCTAGCGTCGCCCACGCGGCAACGGCGACTATGAGCCATAAACGCCCCATTGCGGGCACAATAACGCCGAAGCTGTCCGCGCTGCTACCATCAGGAGTGCCCTTCGTCCCGCTGCGGTCGCCGATCCTCGTCGCGCGCCCGCGCGACTGGACGGCCTCGGTGGCGTGGGTGGTGCTCGCAGGGCTACGGGTCGCGCTTATCGGAATCGCCGTATTGGTGCGTGTGCCGGCTGACTGGGTCGCGCTGGCGGGTGGGCATGTGCTGCTGGTGCGAGGCGTGATGGTCCTGCTCTCGCTTTGGATCGTCTACTGGCTGAGTACGCTTGCCTTCGCCCAGCTCCCGCGAGCGTCGACATTGTTGGGTCGCACGGTCACGTTTCCCGAACAGCTTCGTCGCAAGGGCGTCCGTCTTGAAAACGTCAGCGCGATCGAGGTTCGGACGCAGCCGCCACCCGTTCACGAGGCGTTTGTGCTGGTCATGGCCGACGGGAGCACACACATCTTGTGCGCGACCCACCAAACCGGCGCTCCACGGTTGTACGCCGCCGCCGCCCGTCGCCTCGCTCGGATCCAGCGACGCCGCGCCAAACGTGCCCGGGCTAAGGCGCGTGCGACGAAAACCACAACAGAAAAACAAGGTCGATAGACCCCTTCGCCAGCAGCTGCGCGAGCGCCTTGTAGGCTCGGTGGGCGCGGACCCGCAGCGCGCCTTCGCGGACGGCCAGTCGCTCGGATATCTGCGCCATGCTCATCCCCTGCAGCTTGTGCAGCTCGACCACCTCGCGTTGGCTGTCCGGGAGTCGGGCGATGGCGGCACGGACTCGCGTCACGATCGCTTCGTCCTCCTCGGTGGCCTCACGGAGCTCGTCGATGTTGGGGCTCTCGTCCGCCAGTTCCGCGATGGCGTCGCCCGCGGGCGTCGACCCCCCTGCGGCGGTGCCCTGCGGCGGCAGACGCTTCGCCCCGCGGTAGCGCGTTCGGAGAAAATCCATCGCGACATTGCGGCAAATCGCGAAGTACCAGCCCTGCACCGCGCCGTCCGGGTCCCCGCCCTGGAGCGAAAATCGATCTCGAGCGATATGAGCTTTGAGCAGCGTGAGTTGGACCAAGTCGTCCACGATGCTCTCGTCGTGCACTGTGCGGAGGAGGAACCCCCGCAGGCGAGGCGCCATCATTGCGTGCAATTGGGTGAACGCCCGCGCATCGCCGTCGATGTAGCGGTCCATCATCGCGTGCAAGCCAGCCGTCGCCTCACGTTTGGCGTCGGGCGGGGTCACGTCACGCGAGGTCCTCTCTTGGCCGCGGAGGCCCGTGGCGAGGACCTGTGCGCCTCCTCCCACGTTCGGCGGCCGCCGAATGGCCTCCGGATACGGATCGCCTCGTCTCCTGGGGCGTCAACCTTTGCGGCTCGGTGCGTGCTCCCCGGGGGAGAGCCGTGCCCGGGCGCGCCCAAACGGGACCGCATACCCCGCTAATGTACGCAACTCGGCGTCTATCGGGTACCCCAGGCCCACATCTACACGCGCGCCCTCAGGCGATCGTGGTGGTCGGTAGTTCACCGGGGGGGCGGTTGCGGCCGATCTTCGCGTGTGCTAATCGGTGCCTCGTCTTCACATGCGGCGGTTCTTGTGGAGTGGGTCCTTCGGGGTCCCGCTCCTTTTCGTTTGAACCTCCCCCTCTGCCGGCCCGTCTCGGCAACCCCACACATTTCGTGATCCACACACCCCATGAACGAGCCCACCGATGCCGCGCTCAGCGATGAGCGACAGGTCCTTGCGGACCGTGGCACCGCGCCCCCCATCGGGGACGTGGAGCGGGCCCGCGCGCGTGCGTTGTGGGATGTCCTAGCGCCCATCGCAACGTCGATGGGCCTTGAGCTTGTGCACGCGGCCTGGTCACAGTCCGGCGGCCGGCGACAACTGCAGATCTTCCTCGACAAGGAAGGCGGCATCGCGCTCGCGGACTGCGCCCGGATGACTCCAGTCCTCAGCAACGCGCTAGACGCGGCAGAGGTCGCGGAGCCCGAGGGCTTGCTCGCAAGCCTGCTCGCGAGCGCGTACGTCCTCGAGGTCAGCTCGCCGGGCCTCGATCGCCCCCTGGCTCGCCTCTCACATTTTCAACGCTATGTCGGTCAGCGCGCAAAGGTGCGGACGATGTCCCCGCTGTCTGCCGACTCCACGCAACGCACGTTTCACGGCCGTATCCAATCGGCCATTGCTGATCCTAGCCACCCCGACGACGACACCCAGGGCCTCATCGTGCTGAACGACGAGGACTCCCGGGTGGAGCATGAGATCCCGGTGGCGCACATTCGGAAAGCCCACTTGGTGTACGAGGGCTGAGGCCGAGGGACAGAGACTGACGATGGAAGAAGCGGTAAACCTCAACACGGTCATTGATCAGGTCTGTCGAGAGAAGAACATCTCGCGCTCGGTCCTCACCGAGACGGTCGAGCAGGCGGTCCTGGCTGCGGCCAAGAAGGTCTTCGAAGATCGCGAGATCGAAGCGACATTTGACCAAGAGACGGGTCACGTGAACATCTTCCAGGTTCTCTATGTCGTCGAGGAGATCGACATGGAGGCACGGGAGCTGACCGTCGAGCAGGCCCAAAGGGCAGGCTTGGAGGCCGAAGACGGCGACGAGCTGCTCTTCCAGATCTTCTACCTCGACGCCGACAAAAAGCGCGGCGAGCAGCAGGCCAAGGACTACCCCGAGATCGCTGCGCTGCAGGCTGTCGGGCACGGGTTCGGCCGCATTGCGGCGCAGACGGCCAAGCAGGTCATCATCCAGCGCGTTCGCGAGGCTGAGCGCGAGAACCTGTACGACGCGTACAAAGACAAGAAGGGCGAGCTCATGACGGGCATCGTCCGTCGGTTCGAGCGCGGCTCGATCTTGGTCGAGGTCGACAACGGCCGCACCGAGGCAATGCTGCCCGTGCGCGAGCAAGTGCCCCGAGAGTCCCTGCGCCCGGGCGACCGCATCGTGGCGTACGTCAAAGACGTCGACCGCTCCGCCCGCGGCCCACAGATCATCTTGTCGCGGACGCACCGTGGCCTGGTCGAGAAGCTGTTCGAGCACGAGGTTCCCGAGATTTTCGAGGGCATCGTCCGCATCGAGGCGTGTGCCCGCGAGCCCGGCGCCCGCAGCAAGATTGCCGTATCGAGCCGTGAACGCGACGTCGACCCGGTCGGCGCATGCGTGGGTATGCGCGGCAGCCGAGTTCAGGCCGTCGTCCAGGAGCTGCGCGGCGAAAAGATCGACATCGTCCCGTTCAACGAGGACCCAGCGCGCTTCGTGTGCAACGCGATTCAGCCGGCCGTCGTCTCACGCGTCCTGATCGACGCGGAGCGTCACACGATGGAACTCATCGTGCCCGACGACAAGCTCTCGCTTGCGATCGGCAAGAAGGGCCAGAACGTGCGCCTCGCCTCCCGACTCACCGGGTGGCGCATCGACATCCACTCCGAGAGCAAGATTCGCGAGACCGACGCGCGCAGCCTGGCCGAAATGGCCGCCATCGAGGGCGTCGGCTTTGAACTCGCCGAGGTGCTGTTCGGCATGGGTTGGCGTGGCCTTCGGGACCTTGCCGTGGCCGACAGCGAAGAGCTGGCTGGCGTCGACGGGGTTGGCGGTTCTTCACAAGCCGAGTCGATCATCGAGATCGCCAACGATGCGGCCAGCGGCAACATCAAGCTCGACGTCATCTACCCGGACCCGGCCGACTTTTTGCCGGAACCGTCCTCCGAGCCCCCGCGTGGGGACCGCCCCGAGCGCGGCGAGTTGCGAGGCCCGCCTCGTGGTGGTCCGCCCGGCCGCGAAGGCCCTGGCCGGCCTGGAGGTGGCGATTGACCCGGGTGCCACAACGTACGTGTGTCGCGTGTCGAACACGGCGCGACCAACGCGACCTGCTCCGCTTCTCGCGGCGCCGCGATGGCGAGGTTGTCTCCACAGTCGCCCGCCGGGGTCGTCCCAGCGGTCGGTCCGCTTACGTCTGTCCCGCCGACCCGTGCATTCAGCGCGCGGTCACCAAGCGGGCTCTGTCACGGTCACTGGGGTCCAATGGGCTCGTGATCCGAATGGTCGCCAAGCCGCAGGTTTTGCGTGCAGCGACCGAGCTTGCTCTCGATCGAGAGATCGAGACTGTGTCGAACCCCGGCTGTGTAGCCGCAGTCCGACTTCCGCAGCTGCAGCGTCTTCGTGACGCTTTGCGCCAATCAAGGAGTGCCTGACCCATGGCCAAGATCCGCGTTTATGAGCTTGCCCGCGAATTGGGGAAGGACAACAAATCTCTCGAAGGTGTCATCAAGAACCTCGGGATTTCGATCAAGAACTACATGAGCACGCTGACGCCTGAGCAGGCAGAGCGCGTCCGTGGTGAGATCAGCCCAGGCGCTGCAGCAGCCGCTGCGCCCGGCTCTGGGCCCGCGGGCTCTGGGCCTGCCAAGCGCAGTGCCAAGTCTGTGATCCGCAGACGGGGCCCTGAGGTCCGCCGCCGACGTGCCGAGCGTCAGCAGGACGCCGCAGCCGCCGAAGAAGCAGCCCGTGGGGGTAGCGCCGAAGACCGCATGGCAGCGCGAGCCGCCGCCATCGCGCCGCCTTCGGCCCCCGTGCGACAAACGCCGGCCCCTGCGGCTCGGCCCGCCGCTCCGGCTCCAGCGGCTCGCCCCGCGCCCGCTCCGGCAGCGCGCCCCGCCGCTCCGGCAGCGCGCCCCGCCGCTCCAGCAGCGCGTCCTGCAGCCCCGCGACCCGCAGCCCCGCGTCCCGTCGCAGCGTCACGCCCGGCGCCTTCCCAGGAGCCGCCCGCACGGCCCAAGCCACCCGCTGCAGCGCCTGAACCGGCAGCCGCAGCCCCCGCGGAGGACGTTCCGTCGCCGGCCGTAGGCACGCGGATCCAGCTGCCCAGCAGCACGCGTCGCCTGCCCGGAGGCTTGGCGCAGCGGATGCGCGACAAGCCCGCGCCACCGCCTCCAGCCCCGGCCCCGGCTCCCGCGCCAGAGCCCGTCGCTGAGGTCAGCGAGCCAGCCGCCGCTGCACCCGCAGCTGCGGGCGAGGCAGCACCTGCCGATGCCCCCGAAGACGGCGACTCGGGCGACAAGAGCGGTCGCCGGGTGGTGCGCAACGAAGACGGCGTCATCGTTGGCGCTGCATCGCAGCGGTCCGAGCCCAAGATCCTTGGATTCATCACGCTGGCGCAGCCGCGCAAGCGGCAGCAGGTGATCATCACCGACGCCGCGGCCGACGACCGTCGCGGTCGTGCCACGCAGCGCAAGGCTCGCGAGGAGCGAGCGCAAGCCCAGGGGCGGCGCCGCAAGCCCAACCGCAACATGCGGGGGCGGGGTCCCAGCGGACCACCGCGCGTCAACACCGTCGCGATGGGCGACGACAAGAAGCGCGTTCGCGTCGATGAGGCGATCCTCGTCTCGGATCTGGCCCATCAGATGAGTCAGAAGGCGTCCGTGCTGCTCCGGCAGCTGTGGGGCATGGGGATGCGCGGCATCACCATCAACCACGCCATCGACTTCGACACGGCCGAGGCCGTGGCGCACGAGTTCGGCTACACGGTCGAAGATGTCGCCTTCCAAGAAGACGAGATCACGGGTGCGGCCGACGTCCAAGAAGGCGAGCTGCGGGCCCCCGTCGTCACGCTCATGGGCCATGTCGACCACGGCAAGACTTCCTTGCTCGACAAGATCCGCGAGAGCCGAGTCGCCAATGGCGAGTCGGGCGGGATTACCCAGCACATCGGGGCGTACCGCGTCGACACTGCACGCGGGCCTGTCGTCTTCCTCGACACCCCGGGTCACCAGGCCTTCACGGCCATGCGTGGTCGTGGCGCCTCCGTCACGGACCTCATCGTCTTGGTGGTCGCAGCGGACGACGGCGTGATGCCGACGACCATCGAGGCCATCAAGCACGCCAAGGCCGCACGCGTCCCCGTTGTGGTGGCGATCAACAAGTGCGATCTGCCCGAGGCCAATCCCGGCCGCATCAAGCAGTCGCTCATGGAGCGCGAGATTGTCGGCGAAGAGTTTGGCGGCGATGTCCCCATCCTCGAGATGTCGGCGAAGACCGGCGAGGGCATCGAGGGACTGCTCGAGAACCTCGCCCTGCAGGCTGAAGTGCTTGAGCTGCGCGCGCCGATCGACGGCCGTGGCTACGGCGTCGTGCTCGAGGCCCGCATCGACAAGGGGCGGGGCACCGTGGCTACCGTGCTCGTGCAGGGCGGTGTGATTCGCAAGGGCGACATCGTGGTCGCCAACGAGTTCAGCGGCAAAGTCCGCCTGATGTTCGACGACCTCGGCAAAGGGGTCAAAGAAGCAGGCCCCTCCGTGCCCGTGGAGATTCTCGGCCTTTCCGGGGTCCCCGTGGGCGGCGACAACCTGCACGTGGTCGACTCCGACCGCGATGCCAAGGCGCTCGTCACCCATCGTCGCGAGCAGCGCAAGCGCAAAGAAAACGTCCGTACGGGCCCGAATCTCTTGGAGATGCTGGCCCGCAAGAAGACGCCGATCCTCAAGATCGTGCTCAAAGCCGATGTGCAGGGCTCGGCCCAGGCACTCAAGGCGGCACTGGAGGAGCTCGCGACCGAGCGCGTCAAAGTCGACGTGCTCAAGGCCGAGGTGGGGCAGATCAACGAGACGGACGTCAAATACGCCCGTGCTGGCGACGCCGTCATCTTTGGCTTCAACGTCAAAACGACGGGCAAAGCCGCTCCGCTGGCCGACCAGGAACAGCTTCATCTCGAGACGTTCTCGGTCATCTACGAAGCCATCGACCGCTGCAAAGAGCTCATGCTCGGGATGCTCGAGCCCGAGTACGTCGAGCGCGAGGCGGGCGAGGCCGAGGTTCGCGCCACGTTCCCAATCCCAAGGCTTGGGGTCGTCGCGGGTTGCCGTGTCATCAAGGGGCTCATTCGGCGCTCCAGCCATGTTCGTGTCGTCCGCGAGGGCGAGGTGCTCCACAAGGGCACGATCAGCTCGCTGCGGGTCTTCAAGGACGACGTCCGCGAAGTCAAAGACGGGTTCGAGTGCGGCATCGTGGTCGACGGGTTCCCACGCATTCGCGAGGGCGACGTCATCCAGGCGTTCGAGGTCGAGGCGATCCCGCCGACGCTGTAGTGCGCCTGCGCTGCAGTTCCACACGTCGCGCCCTGAGTCACCATGAGCGATCGTCAGAGACGTGTTGAGGAGGTCCTGCGGCGCGAGATGGCCGGCCTCATTGTCGCGGGGGAGCTGCGCGACCCTCGACTGAGCTCGCCGGCCATCTGCATTACTGGGGTGGCCGTGAGCCCGGATCTATCCTCGGCCCGTGTGTACGTGGACGTGCTGGGGAGCGAGCTGTCGATCGACAAGGTCTTGTCGGCCCTCAACGCCGCTCGGTCGGCTGCCCGCGCGCGTTTGTCCAAGCGGATCCGGATGAAGCGTGTGCCGTCCCTGTCGTTCATGCGCGACGAGAGCATCACCAAGGGGGCCGCTATCGAGCGGGTGCTCCTCGAACTCGCCGACGAGCGTCGCGACCGCGAAGGTGATGCCGCTGGCGAGGGCGACACGTCCGAAACGGTGGAGAGTCCCTCCACGCAAGATGCGTCCGAGGACGGGTGAGCCGCTCGCGCAAGAGCACACCGGCCGGCTTGTTTTGGATCGACAAGCCTGCGGGCCCGACGTCCCACGATGTCGTCGACTGGGTGCGCTGGGCACTGCGGTCGTCTCAGGTGGGCCACTGCGGCACGCTCGACCCGGCAGCCACGGGGTTGCTTGTCGTTTGCGTTGGCGCAGCGACCAAGCTGGCGCCGTTGTTCACCGGCGTCGGCAAGGGCTACCGCGCGACCTTTGTGCTGGGGCAGTCCACGACGACGGCAGACGGGGAGGGCGACGTTGTGGATGAGCAGCCCTGCTCGGCGCAGGTCGAGCGCGGCGTCGTCGCGCACCTCGAGGCGATGGTCGGGCCGCTGTCGCTGCCGCCGCCCGCGTTCAGTGCCGTTCACGTCGACGGAGAGCGTGCCCACGAGCGCGCGCGTCGGGGCGAGGCCGTCACCCTCCCGGACCGTCCGATGACGGTGCACAGCATCAGCGACGTCGAGGTGGGCGAGCTGCAGCCCAACGGCCTGCTCAGCGTCGGGGCGACCTTCGCGGTCTCCAAGGGGACGTACATCCGATCGTTGGCGGTCGAGCTGGGTCGCCGGGCTGGAGTCCCCGCGCACATGTCTCAGCTGCGCCGCCTCAGCAGTGGATCTGCCAGCCTCGATGACCCGCGGGTTGTTGGCCCGCTCACGGCGGCATCTCTCGGCCCGGCGCCGGGAGGCAAGGGCACGCGCTGGCGGATCCGACCGAAGGCGTCGCCCGACGCAGACCGCGAAACGCAAGGGGAGTGGCTCGCCGACCAACGGCTCCCGCCCGCCACCGGACTGCCAATCCCCGTAATCCGGCTCTCCCGAGACAACTCCGATGCAAACGCGCTCGTTGCGCGGCTTGGCCATGGGCAAGCCGCGAGCGCATCCGACCCTGGCTGGGCAGGCGAACCACCCGCCCAGCACGCTGTAATTGTCAGTACAACCCCGCCCGACCGCGACGACACGCTCATCGTGGTCGAGCACACCGAGGGCGCCGTTCGCCCCAAACGCGTCGTCACACCGGCTTGACAAGGCCTAGTGATTGTCCGCAAAGTCCCGCGCAAACCAGCGCGACGAACATGAGCGACGGGGGCGCTAACCCCCGAATTCCAGTATGCCTCTTTCAACCGATCGTAAGGCCGACATTGTCGGCAACTTCAAGCGCGGCGATGCCGATACCGGCTCCCCCGAGGTCCAGATTGCACTGCTTTCCAAGCGCATCTTGTACCTGACCGACCACTTCCGGACGCACAAGAAGGACTTCCACTCCCGACGCGGCCTTATTCGCCTCGTGGGCCGTCGGCGACGACTGCTCGACTACCTGCGCAAGCAGGACGTCAGCCGTTACAAGACGGTCATCGCGGCTCTCAACATCCGCAAGTAGCGGCCTGGCCCGTGAGCGGCCCGTGTCCCCGGCGATTCGCTCGGGGATGCGCATGTCTTCGAGTGCTCGAAGACAAGGCCGCAAGACGGGCGCCTGCCGGGGCGTCGCATTGGGCGAGGGTTCCGCAGGCAGCGGCGCGCACAGTTGCGCGCATGCGTCGTTTAACTGGCGCGGAACCCCAACCGAATTCCTCAGGAGACTCCCATGAAAGCCATCATCGAAAGCTGCAAGATCGGCGACGTCGAGATCAAGGTCGAGACCGGCCGTCTTGCCAAGCAGGCGGCATCCGTCGTCATGTCGATCGGCGACACGTCCGTACTCGTGACCGCCGTAGCCGGCGCCGAGCCTCGCGATCTGCCGTTCCTTCCCCTAACCGTCGAGTACAAAGAGCTCAACGCAGCTGCCGGCAAGATTCCCGGTGGCTACTTCAAGCGTGAGGGGCGACCGACCGAGGACGAAATCCTCAACTGTCGCATGACCGACCGTCCGATTCGGCCGTTGTTCCCCAAGGGGTGGCGCAACGAGACCCAGATCATCGGGATGGTGCTCTCCAACGACAAGCAGAACGGACCCGACATCCTCGCGATCACGGGTGCCTCGGCTGCGTTGACGATCTCGGACGTGCCGTGGGCGGGTCCCATCGCCGGTATCCGCGTCTCGCGGGTCGACGGCAAGCTCATTCCGTTCCCGACGTTCGACCAGATGCAGGCCGCGGACCTGCAGCTCACCGTCGCCGTGACGCGTGACGCGATCGTCATGGTCGAGGGCGGCGGCGCCCAGATCCCAGAGAACGAGATGCTCGACGCGCTCATGTTCGCGTGGGAGCAGGCTCAGCCGCTCATCTTGATGCAGGATCGTCTGCGCGAGGCGGCGGGCGTGCCCAAGCGCCCCTACACGGAGCCCGAGGTCGATTCCGCGTTCGCTTCGAGCGTTGAGGACGCGGCCACCGAGAGCTACACCGCCGCGCTGAAGATCGCGAAGAAGGCCGATCGGACGGACGCTGTGCGCGTGGCCAAGAAGGCCATCGTTGCCAAGTTCATGGAGTCGAACGCGGACCGCATCGACGAGGTGAAGTCGGCTCTGAGCGCGCTCGAGAAGAAGATCGTGCGCAACCGAGTGCTCGACACGGGCGTTCGCATCGACGGCCGTGGCACCGCGGACGTTCGCGC
>Ga0316189_10000233_pt1 | contig 54391 bp, 42 predicted proteins | sample LowCovwburrow_MG_FD_204930 | JGI IMG/M metagenome (GOLD analysis project Ga0316189, IMG submission 204930) | Coastal sediment microbial communities from Maine, United States - Lowes Cove worm burrow | ecosystem: Environmental > Aquatic > Marine > Coastal > Sediment | place: USA: Maine... | reverse complement strand
AAAAGATGCGCTAGATGATAGAAAATATGAATTTAAAGGTACAGTCAGTATTGTAAAATAAAAAACTTGTACTTACTCAAATAAAAAAGCCTCGAGAAATTCGAGGCTTTTTTATTTTATCGATTTTATTATATCATCAACGCTAAACCAAAGCATTTATATTATCCATAATTGTACGAGCTAACTTATTGGCTTGGTTTTCATCCTTACTTTCAGAATAAATTCTAATAATTGGCTCAGTATTACTTTTTCTTAAATGTACCCATTCACCATTTTCAAAATAGATTTTAACACCATCTTGAGTGTCTACCTCATGGTTTTTATACAATTGGGTAATTTCTTTAAGAATACCATCCACATCCATCCCTGCCTCTAACCGGATTTTATTTTTAGAAATAAAATAGTTGGGATACTCCCCACGCAACTCGGAAGCAGTTAGACCAGATTTAGCCATATGAGTTAGAAACAAGCCTATACCAACTAAGGCATCACGGCCGTAATGAGATTCAGGATAAATGACACCTCCATTTCCTTCTCCTCCAATAATAGCATTTGTTGCCTTCATCTTTTCGACAACATTTACTTCTCCAACGGATGCGGCATTGTAAGTACAATTATGACCTTCAGTAATTTCTTTTAATGAAATTGTTGAGGATAAATTAGAGACTGTGCTACCAGGTGTATTACTGAGAACATAATCAGCGATTGCAACCAAAGTATACTCTTCTCCAAACATTGAACCATCTTCGCAAACGAAAGCTAATCTATCCACATCAGGATCAACAACTATTCCTAAATCTGCTCCAGTAGCCTTAATTTTGTCAGATATCTCGGTTAAATTTTCAGGCAATGGTTCAGGGTTATGTGGAAAATGACCTGTTGGTTCACAATACAATTCTGTCACTTTTTTAACACCAAGCGCTTTTAATAAGGCTGGCACAAAAATACCTCCTGTAGAATTAACAGCATCAACTACAATCTTGAAGTTTTTTCTCCTAATTGCGTCAGCATTAACCAATGGCAAATTCAAAACTTCAGATATGTGCTTCTGCAAATAAGAATCGTCTTTAATAACAGTTCCTAAATCATCAACTTCGGCAAAATCAAAATCATTCTTTTCTGCAATTTCAAGAATTTCGGCTCCATCTTTTGAAGATACAAATTCACCTTTAGCATTTAATAATTTAAGGGCATTCCATTGTTTAGGATTATGGCTAGCTGTTAATATAATTCCACCCTGAGCTTGTTCCATTGGAACTGCTATTTCAACAGTGGGTGTTGTAGATAAATCTAAATTTACAACATCAATACCAAGTCCCTGTAATGTTGATATTACAATATTGGAAATCATTTCTCCAGAAATTCTTGCATCTCGACCTACAACAATTTTAGGTCTTTGCACGTCTGAACTCTTTTTTATCCAAGTGCCGTATGCAGCAGCAAAACGCAATGTATCTAAAGGGGTTAAACCATCTCCAATTTTACCACCGATCGTACCTCTAATACCAGAAATTGATTTTATTAATGTCATAGTTTATCGAATAATTTTCCCACAAAGATAATGTAATTCGATAAAATTTATCATTAAAAATGAGAATCATCTTTTATGATGCCATCATAATTTCTACCTCTTTATGTGCACCATTTCTTAATATTGCAAGTTTAACTTTATCACCTGGATTGTTTAACACTATGGATGCCTGAAGCTCAGAAACAGAGCGTATTAACTTACCATCAACAGAAAGAATTATATCCATAGCTTTAAGTCCAGATTGGTAAGCATTACCACCCTGAATCACGTTTGTAACCACAAGACCTTTTTCACTGGATAAATTGTAATTTAATTCAATTTCAGAATTATTCTCTATTAAGTTAATTCCTAGCTGAACACGCTTAACTTCTCCGTATTGCATCAAATCAAATGTTACTTTTTTAACAATGTTTGATGGAATAGCAAAAGAATACCCCGCATAGAATCCAGTACCGGATGCAATTGCTGTATTTATCCCTACCAATTCTCCTTCAACATTCACTAAAGCACCTCCACTATTTCCAGAATTAACTGCTGCATCAGTTTGAATAAAAGACTCCACCGGAAAAATGTTTTCTTCTGGATTGTAATTAGAGGTTAGTAGGTCAATATTTCGATTGGTTGCACTTATGATTCCAGCAGTTACAGTAGATTGTAAGTTTAAAGGATTACCTACAGCCAAAACCCATTCTCCAAGTTTTAAATCGTCTGAATTTCCAAATTCAGCATACTTCAGACCCTTTGCTTCAATTTTAAGAACAGCCAAGTCTGTAGATGGATCAGTACCGACCAAGGTTGCATTATATCTTTTTTGCTTTAACACAACAGATATTTCCTTTGCGTCCTGAACCACATGGTTATTTGTAACGATATACCCATCTGGCGACATTACAACTCCTGAACCAGAAGATTTACCATGTCGCTCTCTAATTTTATAGGCATCCTTACCATAAAACATTTTTAAAAAGGGATCATAAGTAATTTCTTCTCTTACAAAATGAGTTTGAATATGGACTACTGCATCAACGGCTTTTTTAGAAGCACGAGTCAAATCAAAAAAATGAGTTGCTTTATTATCAAATTTACTTTCGTCAAGTAATACCGGTTTGATTAATTGTTTTGTAGTAGCATCATTAGTATAAAATTGAGATTGGTTATCGCTAATAGATTGTGATAATTGGTGTCCTGCAAACCCACCGGTTAAGGAAAGAATAGCAATTAATGTAATTTTTAATGTCTTTTTCATGTCTTTAAATTATTAGTGTATGGTATATTTATAAGCCAAAATTAGAAAGGTGTCACGTATTAATATTTTAAAGAATGTTAATTAATTTTAAAAAAACTTAACAAATTTAATTTTTGGAGATTCAATAATTTAATATTTTTTATCCTGAAAGTATCAATACTACATTTTTATTCGTATAATTGCATCACATTTCAAAACTGAGAGTTAAAATCTCAAATCCAATAAACAATAAACATCTGAATTAATTTATTCTTAAATAAGATATTTCTTTTATCCGTTTTTATGTCACAATTATCTGAATTAAAACTTAAAAAAGTTGCTGAACTTCGTCAAATTGCAAGTGCTTTAAATATCCCTGATATGGGAACCAAAAAAAAGCAAGATATTATTGATGCAATTATGAATTTATCTGCTTCTTCAAACAACCCTAATCCTACTCAACATTCATCAACAAATGAATCTAAACAGGACACTTCTCGATCTGAAAGGCCGAAAAGAAGACGAGTACCTGAACAAAATGATGTCAAAAATAGATCCACAGATCAAAATACTGACAACCAGGAACCAAAAGAATCAGCTTCTGGAGAAGCCCAAGCTGAAGTTCAACACAAACAAAATAAAGCAAACGATCGAGATCGACATAAAAACAATCAAAATAATAACAAATCAAATAGCGTTACTAACAATAACCAAGCACCGAATCCAAACAAAAAACCGCATCAGCAAAACCAAAAAAGAAATCATAAAGATTTTTACGGTTTTAACTTTGATGGCATCATTATTAGCGAAGGTGTTTTAGACATGATGCAAGACGGTTATGGATTTTTAAGATCTTCTGATTATAATTACCAATCTTCTCCTGATGATATTTATGTCCCTCAAAACCAAATCAAAGCATATGGTTTAAAAACAGGTGACACTATTAGAGGTGCTGTGAGACCACCTAAAGAAGGAGAAAAATACTTTCCGTTAATTTCAATAGAAAGTATTAATGGAAGAGAACCTAGCTATGTTAGAGACAGAGTTCCATTTGAGTATTTAACACCTTTGTTTCCTGATGAAAAACTAACGTTAACAGGACATAAACAAGAATCTATATCCACAAGAGTTATGGATTTATTTGCTCCTATTGGAAAAGGACAAAGGGGAATGATTGTGGCGCAACCGAAAACAGGAAAAACAGTTCTATTGAAAGATGTTGCCAATGCTATTGCAGCTAATCATCCTGAAGTATATTTAATTATTCTGTTAATTGATGAAAGACCTGAGGAGGTTACTGACATGGCTCGATCTGTTAATGCAGAAGTAGTCGCTTCTACCTTTGATCAGCCAGCAGATAAACATGTTAAATTGGCTAATATTGTCCTTGAAAAATCTAAGAGAATGGTTGAATGTGGTCATGATGTGGTCATTCTTCTTGACTCTATTACACGTTTGGCAAGAGCATACAATACTGTTCAGCCTGCATCTGGCAAAGTTTTATCAGGTGGTGTAGATGCCAATGCATTGCATAAGCCTAAACGATTCTTTGGTGCTGCTAGGAAAATTGAAAATGGTGGTTCATTAACGATTTTAGCAACTGCACTTACTGAGACTGGTTCTAAAATGGATGAAGTTATCTTTGAAGAATTCAAAGGAACTGGAAATATGGAGCTACAATTGGATAGAAAAATTTCTAATAGAAGAATTTATCCAGCTATTGACATTTTGACCTCAGGTACAAGACGAGAAGACTTATTAATGAGAAAAGATGCATTACAACGTATTTGGGTATTAAGAAAATATTTAGCAGATATGAACCCTATTGAAGCTATGGAGTTTATGAAAGAACGTATGGAAACAACTTTATCAAATGAAGAATTCTTAATTTCAATGAATGGATAGTCTCAATCTCAATAAAGAAATTAAAAGTCATACATTGTATGGCTTTTTTTTTGGCAAAAAATAATTCATAGATTGCTGTAACAAAATTGAGAAAAAAAAGTCTTACAGTTGTCAATCATAACTTATGAAGCAATTTTTACTTTTTATCTTCCTATTTTTTAGTTTATCTTCAATGGGACAATTCGTGTTGAAGGGAGCGGTGACAGATCAAAATGGAGAAGGAATTCCTGGCGCCAGAGTATTCGTAGAAAACACAACTTATGGTGTAATTACAAATGTTAAGGGTGAATACTTTATAGAATTGAAGCGTCAAACAAATTATCCAATTGCCTTTAGGATGATTGGTATGAAAGATACTACAGTTCAGCTGTCCATCCAAAATAAAATTACAATTCTCAATATTTCTATGACCGAGTTTTCGAAAGAGTTGGAAACTGTTGAAGTGAGTTCAAAAAAAGTAGATGTTGCCAGAAATGTTATTCAAAATGTACAAAAGAATAGAAAAAATATGGCACAGCAGTTTGAAAATTATACCTGCAATACTTATTTAAAGACTGGTCTCGAAAAAGAATTAGACCCTGCTGCAAAAGTTAGAGGTGTTGACTCAATAATATCTGGACCTGCAAAAATGAACTTTATAGAATCATACGCTAAAACAAAATTTAAATCACCAAATACTTACCACGAAAAAATTATTGCTCATCACGATTATTCTGAAAAAGCAACTAACCAATTTAATGCCTCCGTGAATTTTGATTATGGAGATCAAATAGCACCAACTCAATATTTTGCCTATAACCCTTACCTCTTTTTTGAAAAGATTCAAGATGGTGATTTTAATTTATACCAAAGCATGATTAATTTGCCAAAAGTAACTGAACATCCAATTGTTTCGCCAGTTGGTGCTAATGCATTTTTAAATTATAAGTTTAAATTGAAAACTATTTTTTTTGAAAATGATCAAAAAATATATGAGATTGAGGTCATTCCAAAATTTTCTGCCGCTGCATTATTTAAAGGTAGTCTCTACATCATTGATGATATCTGGGTAATCAAATCATTTGATTTAAAAATAAACAGTTTAGCCATGCCTTTTTTCCAAGACTTTACTGTTTTGCAAGATTATGAGATAGTTGATTCATTTTGGGTACCTGTTAGACGTGAGTACATCTATTCTATCAAAGAGGGTAAAGACATCATTTCGGCAAATACAAGAGTCGATCACTCAAACTATCAATTCAATCAAACTTTTTCTAAAAATGACTTTAACAATGAATTAATGAGTTATCATGACGACGCCTTTAGTCGAGATTCAAGTTATTGGCTAAACAAACGCCCAATTCAGTTAAAAACCGAAGAACTAGACTTTATTCGAGTTCAAGACAGTATTGACAAATATTTAAAAAGTGAAGCCTATTTAGATAGTATAGATGCCGCTTTCAATAAAATTACAATTTGGGATGTTACATTGAATGGAATTGGGTTTAGAAACAGATTTAAAAAACAAGATATTTTCATTCAATCATTGCTTAGTTCAGCTAAATTATTTGGTGTAGGTGGATTTAGATATGGTACTGGTGGTTCATATACAAAGCAATTTGGTAATGCGCAAAAAATAAGATTAAGTGGTGATTTTGATTATGGATTTAATAACCAGGACCTTAAAGGAAGTGGGTTAATTACCTATACTTTTTTACCTAAACAATTTGGGAGTATTACGGTTGGAGCGGGTAATACCTTTGACTTAATTACCAATTATAATTCGGTCTTGGGAACGTTCAGTCGTGGAAATTATGTCCAGAAAAAAGCGTTTCAAATAGGACATAGAATCGAAATCATTAATGGTCTTTACGGTAAGATTGATTTTAGCTATTCTGATCGTCAATCAATTACGGATATTCAGTTGTCAGAATGGTCAGGAAGGTTATTCGGAGAGCTTAATACACCTCAACCTTTCGACCGCTACAAAATTGCCTTGATAGAGCTGCGCTTTTTGTATCGATTTAAACAAAAGTATATCATTAAAGACAATGAAAAAATCATAATAGGTTCAGAATTTCCCGAAATTGAATTGACCTACAAAAAGGGAATTCCAAACTTATTTGATAGTGAGGTCAATTTTGATTTTATTGAACTTAAATTGTCTGACGAAATTAATTTGGGAAATTATGGTGATTCCAAATGGAACGCCGTTGCAGGTTCATTCTTGAATAGTTCAAGTTTAAGATTTATGGAACATAAGTTTTTTAGAGGATCTGACACATGGTTTTTATCAAATCCGCTACGTTCACATCAATTATTAGATTCCACTTTTCATACCCCCGCCCCCTACTTTCAAGGTTTTTATGTTCATCACTTTAATGGGTTTATCATGAATAAAATTCCATTGATTAATCGTTTAAAATTAGAGTTGGTAGGTGGAGGAAGTGCTTTATTGATACAAGATGCAAACTACTCTCATTTAGAATTATTTGCTGGATTAGAAAAGAAGTTTAAAATCAGAAAGCAATATTTTAAGGTTGGTGCATTTGCCGCTACTCGAATTAACAATACATCCCAGGCAACGGTGCAATTTAAAATAGGGTTTGACTTTTTTAATTCTTATACCAATTCTTGGTCATACTAAATCACTTAATAACCCGTTAACATGGTTTGATTATTGATAGAATTCTAACATGAAAAAATTTCTCATTCTTCTTTTTCTTTTTGGATCAACATATTCTTTTTCACAGTATGTTTTAAAAGGAAGTATTAGTGATCCTGAAGGTGATCCCATTCCTGGAGCGAGAATATTTGTTGAAAATACTTCCTATGGCGTGATCACTGATTATAATGGCAATTATTTCATTGAACTTAGTGCTAAAAAACAATATACTATTGTATATCAAATGATTGGAATGATGGATACTATCATCAAAATTGATATCAATTCAAAAATTAAAGTTCTGAATATTACCATGATTCCTAATGCCATTGAGTTAAACACAGTTAATGTCAGCGATAGTAAAATTGATGTTGCAAAAAAGGTCATCAAAGCTGTTCAGAACAACCGCAAAAACTTACTCCATCAATTTGAAAATTATGCTTGTCAGACTTACCAAAAAACAGGATTAGAAAAATCACCTAAAGTAAAACCTGACACCTTAGTAAGCGACACTACGAATTATGATCCAGTAAAAATGAATCTAATTGAATCGTACGCAGAGTCAAGATACATTAGTCCTGGTATTTACCATGAAAAAGTATTAGCCTATCATGATTACTCTGAAAAATCAGAAAACATTCCGACCTCAAGTGAAGACGTTTCCCTTTTCTTTAATGATAAAATTGTGCCTTTACAAACCGTAATGGTTAATCCCTATATTTTCTTTGAAAGAATTGAAGATGGCGACTTTAACCTTTACCAGAACATGATAAATTTGCCTAAAATATCTGAAAACCCAATCACTTCTCCAGTTGGTATCCAAGCTTTCACAAATTATAATTTTGAGTTAAATTCAATCTTTTACGAAAACAACCAAAAAATCTACGAGATTGGTGTAAGTCCCAAGTTTAAATTTGCCCCCTTAGTGAGTGGACGTCTATACATTATTGATGAAATCTGGGTAATTAAATCATTTGAATTAAGTGTCAATTCAGCAGCCATGCCGTTTTTTAATGATTTTACTATTATTCAAGACTATGAATTGTTTGGGAAATTTTGGGCACCAACCAGACGGGAATATATCTATACAATTCTTGAAGAATCTGATAATATATCAGCTAACACTAGAGTAAATCACTCAAATTATAAATTCAATCAAGATTTCACAGAAAAAGATTTTAAGAATGAACTCCTACATTATGCTGATGATGCTTTTGATCATGATAGTATCTTTTGGATTAACACGCGCCCTATTCAGCTTAAAACAGCCGAATTGGATTATATTGAAATTCAACAGCGGATTGAAGATTATGAAACTAGTGAACACTATCTTGATAGTGTTGATGCTGAATACAATAAAATCACATTCTGGGATGTGACCCTAAATGGAATTGGCATTAGAAAGCGTTATAGTGGTGAAGAAATTAGGATTAATTCGCTTTTAGAAGGGTTAAAAATATTAGGTGTTGGTGGTTTTAGATATGGTGTTGGTGGATCTTATTCCAAAACGTTTGATAATTCTCAAACATTTAGAATTTCCCCAACCATTGATTATGGTTTTAAAAATAAGGATCTCAAAGGGCAATTGGGACTTGAATACATCTACAAACCTTTAACCTTTGCCAGTATTAGCTTAAAAGGAGGCGACATCTATGATATGGTAACCACTCAAAAACAAGTTTTAGATCTCTTTGGACGTAATAATTATGTCAGAAACACTTTCGTAGAGGTTGCGCACCGCCAAGAATTAGTTAATGGCTTATATGGTAGGATAAAATTTGCCTATTCCGATAGAAGATCAATTGAAAGTCTCAAACTTGCTTCTTGGGTTGATCGATTCACTGAATACATCAATTCTGATACATCTTATGCACCATATTTCAGTAATTTTAATAAGCCTGTTGCTTTTGACCGCTACAAAATTTCTTCAATAGAATTAAAATTCCATTATCGTTTTAAGCAAAAGTATATCATTAAAGGTAATCGTAAATTAATTGTTGGCACTACTTATCCAGAATTAGAATTAACATATAGAAAAGGAATTCCTGAACTATTTGGTAGTGAAGTCAACTTTGATATGATAGAATTACGGTTATCAGACGAAGTAAATTTTGGTAATTATGGAGATTCTAAGTGGAGCATGACAGGGGGATCATATTTGAATCAAAAAAGTTTGCGATTTATTGAAAATAAATTTTTCAGAGGTTCTGATTTCTCACTACTGTCAAACCCATTATATACTCATCAGACATTAGATTCTACTTTTTACACTTCAAATCCATATTTGCAAGGTTTTTATGTTCATCATTTCAATGGATTTATCATGAACAAAATCCCTCTAATTAATCGCCTTAAACTTGAATTAGCTGGAGGAGCAAGCATTCTGGCAATTCAAGACCAAAATTACTTACATGGTGAATTTTTCTTTGGCGTTGAAAGAAAATTTCGACTGTTTAAGCAGTATTTTAAGTATGGAATATACTATGCTGGTCGAACAAATAATTCAAATGCTGCTTTATTTCGATTAAAAATTGGATTTGACTACTTTAACACCTTTACTAATTCATGGACTTATTAAAATTAATTTAACTTTGGATTAAACCTTTCTTAACTTTATAAGTCATAAAGGACATAATCCTAATTTTAAATCTATTTTATGAAGTTAATTCACCAAGTTTTATTCGGCCTAATAATTGTGTGGTCGTCATCTTTTACAGTTAACGGTCAAAATTTTGATGGTTATGCGCTATACAATTTGCAAAATCAAAACACAACTTATTTAATTGATAAAGATGGTAATATTGCACATTCTTGGTCATGTGCAATTGCTTGTAGTTATACTGTATTATTAAAAGAAAATGGAAATATCGTTAGAACTGGTAAATATGGCTCAAACATTTTAAATGGTGCAGCCATATCTGGAATTGTACAAGAAATAGACCCTAATGGAAGTATTGTTTGGGAATACGTTTACTCTGATGCAGATCATTGCAGTCACCATGACATTACACTTATGCCAAATGGTAATGTGCTTTTAATTGCATGGGAAGTCAAATCTATTGCTGACCTTGATCAAGCTGGTTATGATAACCCAACTTCAGAAAAGTGGCCAACGCATTTCATTGAATTAGAACAGGATGGTTCAAGTGCCCAAATTATTTGGGAATGGCATATTTGGGATCATTTAATTCAAGATATTGACCCTGCAAAAGACAATTTTGGTGTTATAGCCGACCACCCAGAATTAGTAGATATTAATCAAATTACTGCTGGAGGTGGAGGTGGTCCAGGAGGAAATAGCGGGGATTGGTTTCATGTCAACGGTATTGATTATAATGAAACACTTGATCAAATAGCATTTAGTTCTAGACATTCAAGTGAAATATTCATTATAGACCATAGTACTACAACAGCCGAGGCTGCTACACATTCTGGAGGAAATGCAGGCATGGGTGGCGATATCTTATTTCGTTGGGGAAACCCCTCCAACTATGGGGCAGCTGGTAACCAAACTATTCCAGCTGCCGTTCATGATGTCAGATGGATTGAGGATGATGGTAGACCAAATGGTGGGTATATTCAATTTTTTAACAACGAGGGAAATAATGGTGGATCAGCAGTTGATGCTATAAATCCCGCTATGACTGGTTATAACTATGACCTAACTTTAGGAAATGCCTATTTACCTAGCTCGTATGAATGGCGTCATGATTGTATCACTAGTGCAACGGGTCAATCTGCCAGTGACCGCTTGTCTAATGGCAATACTTTTGTCAATGTGTCTAATCAATATATGTATGAAGTTGATAGCAATGACAATGTTGTTTGGCAATATAATGCCGGACCAACCAAAGCATTTCGTTATGAATGTGATCATCCTGGAATTAATATTCTAATGGGCGTAAATTCTTGTAGTACAGTCGGCTTGAATGAAGAATCTTTCTCTGTTTCACTGGCTCCAAATCCATCTACAGGTTTATTTACACTTGAAGGTATGCTAGAGTCTAACTTTAGGGTTTCAGTATTCGATATGCAAGGTAGATTAGTGCTTCAACAATCAAATCTTGCAAAGATCGATCTAAACGAGCAACTTGATGGTCTATATATTGTATCTATTGAAATAGATGAACATGCTACTATGACTAAGAAAGTGTCTCTTTTACATTAACAGCACTAAATAACTTGAGAAAATTACAATTGATTACATATCATTTTCTATTGGTTACAAGCTTTTCGCTAAAGGCGCAGAGTGGTTTTTATTACCTTGAAAATATTCAGGAGATTAAACTTTATTTCAATACTTCAAATTGGGACAACGTACTTGACAGTTTATACATAGAAGGAAATGGAGATAGGCTACTTGGTGATTTAGAAATCAACGGTGTTTATTTTGAAGATGTAGGCATTCGATATAAGGGCTTTAGTTCCTATAGTTCAAGTCGATCAAAAAATCCATTCAATATTAAACTTGATTTCGTTCACAATGATCAGAATTATGATGGAATTGATAAAATCAAATTAAGTAATGTCATTCAGGACCCTTCTTTTATTCGAGAAACACTTTCCTATGAAATTGCAAGAAAATACATGCCTGCTCCTCAAGCCAATTATGCAAACGTATACGTTAATGACACCTTAATAGGTTTATATACTAATGTAGAAGCAATAGATCAACATTTTTTGAATCAACACTTTAGCAATAGTTCTGGTACTTTTTTTAAGTGTAATCCTGAGGATCTTAATCTAAATGGAGAAAATTCTAACCTCAGTAATTCATTAGGAGATGATGTTTCTGAATATACACATTTGTACAACCAAAAGTCTGACAATTTAGAAGACTGGAGTAACTTTTGGAATCTAATTGATCAACTTAACAATTCTTCAGATAATCTTGAATCTATATTAAATATTGATAGAACACTTTGGATGCATGCTTTTAATTATAACCTAATTAATTTTGATAGTTATATCGGTTATGCCCAAAATTACTATCTCTATCAAGATGAGACAGGCCAATTTAATCCAGTACTTTGGGATTTAAATATGTCCTTTGCCAGTTTCAGGTTTACTGATGCCTCAAATCATTGGAGTGGATTTTCAATCGTAGAAGCCTACACAATTGACCCTCTTCTACACCTCAATAGCGTTTCGGTCTATCCACGACCATTAATGCGCCAACTATTCGAGAATCCAACTTTTAAAAAAATGTATATTGCACATATACGAACTATTAATGAGGAAAATTTTATCAATCTAGATTACTATACTAGAGGACAATACCTTCAAGGTGTAATAGCAAATGCAGTTGAAAATGATACCAATAAATTTTATTCTAATCAGGATTTTCACGATAACCTTGATCAAACTGTATCTGATCTAATTGACTATCCTGGTATCTTAGATTTAATGTCGAATCGAAGTAGTTATCTTCAAAACTATCCTGGATATCAAGGTGCACCAACAATTTCAAATATTGATCATTTTCCTGGAAACACAACGGCTGGAGATACCATTTGGATAACAGCTGAAGTCTCTGGATCAAATGAAGTGCACCTAGCTTATCGATTTGCAGAATCGGAAGTGTTCAAAACAACAGAGATGACGGATAATGGCACCAAACATGATGGCGTTGCAAATGATAATATTTTTGGTATGTTTATATCAGACATTGCCAATACAGTAGAATATTATATCTATGCAGAAAATGATTCAGCTGGTCAATTTTCACCAGAACGAGCGGCTTATGAATATTATACTATTCATTCAAATATTGCACCTGGTGACTTAGTGATAAATGAATTAATGGCAATTAATGACCAATCTTTTGCTGATGAGAACAACCAATTTGAAGACTGGATTGAACTTTATAATGCTTCTGAATATAAGATCAATACGAAAGGCTTATACTTATCTGATCAATCTGAGTCAATTAATCTTTGGGCTCTACCTGACCTCATTATTGAACCCAATGGCTATTTAACAATTTGGGCAGATGAGGACACCAATCAGATTGGCTGGCACAGTAATTTTAAATTAGATGGTTCAGGTGAAGAAGTTTACCTAGCTTATGATCAAAATACCATAATTGATTCCGTTAGCTTTGATCAACAATACCCACTAGTTTCATATGGTAGATTTCCAAACGGAACTGGAGATTTTATTTCAATGTTGCCAACCTACAATATGGAAAACCAAAATTCAGATACACCAATTCTTTCTGAGGTGCTTTACCTATACCCTAACCCAAGTCAAAACTTTGTAAATATTAAAACCAGCCTAATTGCACCTTTTGATTTAGACATATTAAGTTTAGATGGCAAAGTAATTAAAACATTAGAATTCAACAGTTCAGAATTAATTAATCTGAGTACTGAATATATATCTTCGGGTGTTTATCTTGTACATCTTTACAATGAAACATCAAGTATTTCAAAAAAATTAGTAATTTCAAAATAATTATGAAAACTCTAAATCAAATTTCACTAGTCATTTCCCTAATTTGCTTCAGCTCTTCAATGCAAGCACAAACTTTTACAAATTATACAACTGCCGACGGCTTAATCAATGATAATGTCATTTGTTTGGACGTTGATGCATTAGGTAATATATGGTTTGGTACTCAAGGTGGTGTTTCAAAATTTGATGGGACAAGCTGGACAAATTATTCAACTGCAGTAAATCCAGGATTAGTAGATGATAACATTCAAGCAATTTTTGTAGATTCTAACCACGATCTTTGGATGGGGACCGATTTTGGTGTCACGGTAAAAAGTGGTAGTTCTTGGTTAACCTATGATAGTAATACTGGTCTAGGAAACGAACAAATTAAGTGCATTAATGAAGATCAAGCAGGAAATATGTGGTTTGGTACAAATGGCGGATTATCAAAGTTTGATGGTGTTAATTGGACAAATTATGGTGCTGCAGATGGCATTCCTTTTGGAGGTGTAAATTCAATAACCATACACTCAAACGGTGACTTATGGATTGGGACAGGCTTAAGCGGAATTAGAGTATTTGATGGTACTACTTTTTCATCTATTACAGAATCTGATGGACTTATCAGCGACAGAATTAGAAGCATTGCAATTGATGATCAACAGGGCAAAAAATGGGTTGGTACAACAGATGGAATTACAGTCTTAAATTCTTCCAATCTTTTTAACCAAAATTATACTACCATTTTTACACTTCCGCCTCCAGACACTTTAAACCCGATTGAGGACATTAAAATTGATGGTAACGGATACGTTTGGGTTGGTATTTATGTTGATTATTTAGTTACTGAAGGAGGTATATCAGTATACAATGGTCATTATTGGATTGAATATGATGTCAATGATGGCTTGATCGGACCAGTTGTGCGAGCTTTAGATATTGATCTTAATAATCATGTATGGGTGGCCACAAGTACAGGAGTTAGTAAAATTTCAGATTTAGAATATTTAAATATTGATCTGGAATATCAACAACCTCTATATTCAATTTTTCCAAATCCTGCTTACAATTATGTTTCGATAAGCTCTGAAGAAATAAATGGTGAATTAAAGTCAGTTGAAATTTATAATTTATCATCACAGTTGATTCAAACTTTTCAATTTGAAGTTAGTTCATCAAATTTGACTATCCTAACAGAAGATATTCCAAATGGCATTTATTTGATTAAAGTTGGAACCGAAACCAGAAAACTGATTATCCAACATTAAGCTGAAAACCTAATTGGTTAAAGGTTTCTATTGAAATCTGATTATCAGGGGATAGATGTTTTCTTAATTTCGCAATGTAGACGTCCATGCTGCGTTTTGTAAAGTAATTATTTTCATTCCAGATTTGATTAAGAGCAATTTCTCTTGGCATAATTTTTCCCTCAAATCGGCAAAGTAATTCTAACAATAATGACTCCTTAGGTGACAAACGACATTTGGTATCCTCATTGAAAACTAATAATCTGTTTTTTGGAACAAACTTAAACTTTCCGAGTTCGTACGCTGCTTTTTCTTCTGGTAGGTCTGTACCGTTTCCTGACCGGTTCAAAACAACGTCTATTTTTCTTAATAGAACTTCAGTGTCGAACGGTTTTGTTAAATAATCTTCAGCTCCAACAGTGTATCCTTTTAGAATATCCTCTTTTTTTCCTTTGGCTGTTAAAAACAGAAATGGCACATTTTTCTTTTTTTTGATTTTTTCACCAAGCGTAAACCCGTCCATATGGGGCATCATCACGTCTAAAATACAAAGATCAAAATCTTCCTTCATGTAATGGGAGTACGCCTCTGCCCCATTCTGAACCCATACAACATCATACTTTGATAATTCAAGATAATTCTTTAACAATGATCCAAAATTCTCCTCGTCTTCCGCTAATAGTATTTTTTTCATCTCTCAATACTTAATTTGACAATGGCAGTGGTTCCTTTATTCAATTTACTTTGTAATCCAATTGTTCCACCCATTTTTTCAATAACCAACTTACAGTAACTTAACCCTAAACCAAAACCTTTGGAATTGTGTAAATCGCCAGTTTGAACTCTATAAAAATTATCAAAAACTCTGTTCAATTGCTTATTCGTCATTCCTATGCCCCTATCGATAATTTTTAAAATAGCCTGTTCATTATCAGTTTTAACATCAACAGTTATTTCGGGTTCATCTCCTCCATATTTTATACCATTCTCAATCAAATTAACCACTATATTTTCTAGGTGTTCTGCATTTGCTTTAACCTTTAAATCAATTGCTGAACTGAATCTTACTTGAGCTTTATTTTTTTCAATTAATAATCCTAAATTATGAATAGCCTTGTTTATGATCTCTGATAAATCAAGTGTTTCGATATTAATTTTAAGAGCATCTTTATTTAAAGCTGCTACTTCCAAAATTCGTTCAACGTGTGAATTTAACTTCCGTTTTTCATGTTGTATAACCTCAACGTATTGTTTTAAATAGTCATCTGTTAAAATAGCATTTGGGTGAACCAAACTATCTGCAGCTAAAGAAATTGATGCCAATGGTGTCTTAAATTCATGAGTCATGTTATTGATGAAATCGGATTTTATTTGTGAGATCTTTTTATGCTTAATAATCAGTCTAATACTAAAAATGAAAACAGATGTGATGATAATCAAAAATAGGAAAGACAGCATGGTCATGGCTTTAATTTCACGCCAAATAATGTCATTTGCGTTTAGATTGAGTTGCAATTCATATCGCCTGGGATTCAAAATATCCGTTGAAAATAATGGAATATTATAATCCATCTGAGATTGATTTGCAGGCTTTATTAAGTATGATTTTGCCTTAAAATCGTAAACCCCCCAATTCAGCTTCTGACCACCAGTCACTCCTTCTAGTTCTCTGGTCAATAATGCCGATACTTGAGAACTATCTAATCTGATATCGTCTTTTTGAGCTAAATCTTCAAATTTGAATTTATCCATCACCTGAAGAATATGATCAACATTGCCTTCTTCAAATACGAATACCATGCTGTCATTTTGTTTTGGGCGAATTTCACGCTGATGAAAGATTAACTCGTGTTCATCCGAAGTCATAAATGCGTTCTCTTCTCCAATTATTTTAATCTCTACAAGAGCATTAGAATCTCTTTCGGTAATTACAGTAATATTCTGCGACTTATTCTTAATACTTCGCAAAGGCATATGCATTTTCTCTTTGAACAGTTTGATACCTCTTAAATCATTCAATTGTACCTCAACTTTAGCAACACCATCTACCACTTGATTATCAATCAACTTTTGTTTTTCGGTAACCGTATTTTGAATCCATTTATATTGAATAAAAATTATGCCCAATAGCGACACCACCATTAATACAATCAGTATTGGGATAATTTTTCTTTGCATCTGCTCAAAAGTATGGCTTTAGGGAAATAGAAGCAAAACTTTAACCTTTTTTAACCTCGCATTAGAGTTCATTTAACTTCTTCAGCAGAGAATATGGAATAGTTTTGGACTAAGAACTTAAAAAAACATATTATGAAAAGGATGAAGTTAAATTTAATTATGGGATTAATTGCAATTGGTTTAGTTGGATTAGTTTTCTCATTTACCTATAAAAATGGCAAAAAAGCGAAAGGAAAAAAATATGAAGTAGTCAGATCAGTAGATGGTAAACTAAACACTTATGATACAATTGTAAGCATTGATTCAGATTATACACCTGAAAATTATTTGAATGATTTAGGGTTTAGTGAGGATAATCATATTAAGATTATTAATCTTTCTGAACATCTAAATGAATTGAATATAGAAATTGAGGAACATGTAGATGGGGGAGAACATCAGATGGTGTTTGTTACTAAAGATTCCATTAATTGCCACTCCATTTCAAATTCAGATGAGCCACATGCTATATTTATTAAAAAAGAAATTAGAACAGTTAAGGACGGCAAAGAAGAAACTGTTATTGAAATTAATGGAGATGACACTCACTTTAATATTGACAGTATTATTGCCTTGCATTCTGAAGGACATGATGGAAAATCAGTGCATTTCGCAAAAGCAATTATCATTAATGATTCAGTAATGGAACATACTGGTGACATGAAGTTTATTCGGATTAATGAGGATGAAAACAACAAAAATGGCCAAATTCATAAAGAAATCAAGGTAGAAATAATTGGTCATGAAGATTCTATAAAAATTATATCTGGAGATGACTTTAAAATTTTGGATGAAAATGTATTCATACACGAAATGGGAGATGATGCTAAAACGTTTGATGTAGAAATGACTAGAGGTCACGAAAATTTCACTATCGTTTTGGTCACAGAAATCAATAACATGAATGAGCCAAAAAACAGAAAAATAGAGAAGGAATCAGGCGTAGACTTAAAAGTCTATCCCAATCCGGCAAGGTCTAACGCTCAGCTTGAACTAAACTTTAACGAAAAAGCAACTACTGTAATTCAAGTGACAGATATGAATGGTAAGATAGTTTACAATTCAAATTTAGGAGAACTTAGCGGCACCTACCGACATGAATTCGATTTGACGGATTGGTCAAAAGGTGTTTACATTATAGATATCCAACATGGTGACGAACGCCTAAAGGAAAAATTAATTGTTGAATAGGTTTTTATTTTAGCAATAGGTTGAAAAGAAAACGCCCTCGGTAAACCGAAGGCGTTTTCTTATATCTTGAATATGATTTAAGCTTCTTCTACAGAGAAGGTAAAACCTTCCATAATTTCATTAGCTAACATTTTTTTACAAGCTTCTTCAACTTTAGCTTCAGCCGTAGTTTTAGAATCAGCATCAACAAATAATCTGATGTGTTTTCCAATTCTAACATTTGTAATTTCAGCTAATCCAATATTAACCATTGAGTGTGATACAGCTTTTCCTTGAGGATCTAATAATGCGTCTAATGGCATTACATCTATTTCAGCTTTAAACTTCATTTGTTTTTGTTAAGACGTTATTAATTATCGACAAAATTAAATATAAAATTATAATTAGCGGTATGGACCAGAACAATAAAGTTGCAAACAATACCAAAGTAATTGTTAAAAAGATAAAACGGACCTCATTTCCCTTCCATTTAAAGTTTTTAAACTTTAAGGCAAAGAGCGGAATTTCGCCGACCATGAGAATCGACATTATAAGTATTAACACAATTAATACAATTGGATTAATTAAAACATGTTCGATAGTCCATATTTTCCATATGCTTTGCGAATTATCCAAAGCTAATACAGGTAAAACAGCAAAAAATATTGTCATAGCAGGAGTTGGTAAGCCAATAAATGAAGAAGTTTGACGAGTATCTAAATTAAATTTAGCCAATCGAAACAAGGCAAATATTGGAATTACTAATGCGAAATATGGACCGTATTCAATAATTTGGTGGCCTAAATCAGACATCCCATGACGATATTCTTCGGTAAAAAAATCAATGTAAGACCATTTCAAAAAAACTATAGTGATTATTCCTGGAGCCACACCAAAAGTGACCATATCTGCCAAAGAATCTAATTGTTTACCTAATTCACTTTGCACCTTTAACAAACGGGCAACAAATCCATCTAAAAAATCAAAACCCAATGCAGCTATTATTAAATATAGACTTTGCTCAAAACCATAAGTTTTAGGAGTTAAAATATTAATAATTGCCAAAATTCCACAAACTAAATTCCCTGCTGTCAGTAAATTTGGAATTAAACGTTTGATATTGTCCATGGCTACAAAGGTGTCAATTATTTTTGAGTCTTAGATTTGACCGTCATATTATTCACTAAAGAGATAAGGATATATAAGATGACTATTACTGGAATTGACCAGAACTTTAAAGTAATAATGCTTATTAAACAAAGTCCTAAAAATATATACCTGATCTCATTGTCTACCCATTTATAAGTTTTGAATTTTAAGGCTATCAAAGGTATTTTTACAACCATCAAGACTGAAAATAAAACAGTTAATATTAATAATACTGGAGGGTTTAAAAATATGTACTCCAATACCCAATTTTTAAAATCGGTTTGACTAGTCGCTGCATCTTTAATTAATAAAGGGAAAGATGCAAAAAAAATAGCCATGGTTGCTGTTGGCACACCAATAAATGAAGTTGATTGCTTTGTGTCAATATTATACTTTGCCAACCTAAACAATGCAAATATTGGAATAATAAATGCAAGATAAGGAATGATGATAAATTCTATTGAGACGGCTTCAATTGAATTAAAATTTGATCCTAATCCTTGTCCGGAATAAATATCAGATAGTGGGATATTGATTGAACCAACGCCAGGGTACAATACTTGGAGCATTACAAACATCATTACCCCTGGAGATACGCCAAATGTCACAATATCAGCTAAGGAATCTAATTGTTTGCCTTTATCACTTTTAGCTTTGAGAAGTCCTGCCATAAAACCATCAAAAAAATCAAAAATGATGGCAATAAAAATGCAATAAGGCGCCCATTCAATTTTTCCAGTTAATGCAAATAATATTGCTAGAATTCCACCCATCATATTTCCTATTGTAAAGAAGTTGGGAATTGCTCGTCTCTTTTTTGCCATAACTACAAATGTGTAAATAATTTTTAACACCTCTTCCTATACGCAAAGGTTTTAAGCGCGATTAAAACTTATTAACAAAACAATAAAATTGAATTTTGAAAGTTTGCATTTATAACTTAAAAATATTCTTTAATTTTACATTAATTATGTCGCAAAGGCTTTTCTTACTTGTATTTTTAGTGTCTTGTCTACATCTTTCATTTGGACAAGGTGATTTGGCACCAAAATACTCTAACGAATTTTTAAATATTGGTATAGGAGCCAATGCGCTTGGCAAATCAAATGCTGTCATTGCAGGCGTGAATGATGTCACTGCAGGCTATTGGAATCCAGCTGGTTTAACAGGGGTGAACGACTATTTTCAAATTGGCGCCATGCACTCTGAATTTTTTGCAGGAATCTCAAAGTTCGATTATGTTGGACTAGCCAAACCGTTAAACAATGGTGGTGTTGGTGGTTTTTCTTTTATTCGATTTGCGGTTGATGATATTCCAAATACTACCCAACTTATTGATGCCAATGGGAATATTGATTATGATAAAATCACAACATTTTCTGCTGGAGATTATGCCTTTTTGTTCTCGTATGCTCAAAAATTAAAAATGGAAGGACTAAGTGTTGGTGGAAATTTTAAAGTCATTTATCGTCACGTTGGCAATTTTGCCAGAGCTTATGGTTTTGGAATTGATGGTGGAGCAACATACACCAAAGGAGACCATTGGCGATTTGGTTTAATGCTTAAAGATATTACCTCAACATTTAATGCTTGGACTTACAGTTTAGATTCTGCAACAACTCAAACTTTTCTGGCAACAGGAAATGAAATTCCACAGAATGGATTAGAACTAACTTTGCCAAAAATAATTTTAGGCGCTCAGTTTAAAACCCCAATAAAAAACGACTTTTATTTTTCAACAGAAATCAATGCTGACTTCAACACGGATGGTAGAAGAAATGTACTGATAAGAACTTCCCCGGTGAGTATTGATCCCCATATTGGGATTGAATTCGGGTATAGCACTTATGCTGCAATCAGAATGGGTATTGGCAATTTGCAATGGATTAAAAATTCAGATCTAACAGAATCGTTAACATTACAACCCAATATAGGTTTAGGTGTGGGGTTTAAAAATGTGGCTATTGATTATGCGTTCACTGATATAGGAGATGCCTCAGTAGCATTGTACTCACATGTTTTCTCCATTAAATTAGGACTGAAAAATCCACCTAAAAAAATTCAGAACGAATAATAATATGAAAGCCGTCGTTGTCATCTTATTCCTTTGTATAGGACTGAAGTCTCAAGCACAGCACTTTGGCAATGAGTGGATCAATTACTCTCAAAATTATTATAGTTTTAAAATTTATCAAGACGGAATTCATAAAATTGACTACACCACTTTGGTTAACAGTGGCTTTCCTGTTGGGTCTGTTACTTCAGATAATATTCAATTGTTTGGTTTTGAAAAGGAACAACCAATTTTTATAGAAGATGGAGGCGACAATAGTATCGATAATGGAGATTACATACTATTTTATGCCAAAAAAAACACGAGTTGGTTAGATTCCTTACTATATGAGAATCCATCAGATATCTCTAACCCTTATTTTCCACATTATAATGATACTATTACATACTTTTTGACATGGAATGCTCAAAGTAATAATAACAGAATTATAGAGGAAACTGATATCAACTTTACTGCCTATCCTGAAAATCCATATTTCTTAAAAACTAACGTTTCATTTTTTGATGACTACTATGCGGAAGGATTTAAGGCTAGTGGCCTATCCTATTCTCAATATGTTAATGGTGAAGGTTGGTCAAGTGTCTTTGTAAATGCACTATCTGGTAACAATTTTATCAATGCACCAATCAATACTTCGTATGTTTACAATGATCCAGGTGCTCCTCCAACTGTGGGTAAAGCAGTCTCATCAAGTGTTTCAAATGCTAGCTTTACTGGAACTGGTAATCACCACCTTTCATTAAGTCATTTCAATACAGGTAATATTTTAGAAGATACCGTTTTCATTGGCTATCAAAAAAATGATTTGTCTTTTAGCTTCCCTAGTTCAGACATCAATTCAAATACAACAACTATTCGTCATACGTTTGTTAATGATCAAGGGGCAGCTTCTGATTATCAGACTGTACATTATGTCGAACTGACTTATCCACATCTATTAAACCTTGGTGCTGCCAATCAAATGGAAATGACAATATTGAATGGTTCGGCTTTAAAAGCCCATTATGCTTTCACAAATTTTAATAGCAGTAGTCCAATCGCCTTTGTCATTGATGATCAAGTTAAAAAAATCCCTGTAACCACAATTTCAAATACTGATCATGCCATTATTCCCAATGTGGCTAGCGGTCAACAAAAATTTATTATTCTTGATGAAAGTCAAATTCATACGATTTCTGAAATTAAGCCTGTAAATGGTTCTGGGCTTTTTACTAATTACAATACTATTAATTTTAACGACGCTTATATTTTGGTAAGCCATGCCATTACATGGAATGGCGCAAAAGATTATGAACTTTACAGAAGTAGTATAGCTGGAGGCGGTTTTAATACCGTTTTAGTTGATATCAGTGAACTTGATTTGCAGTTTGGCGGAGGTGTGCCAAAGCATATTATGGGATTAAGACGATTTCAGCATTACGCACACAATCAGTCCACCACGCCTCCCAATCATATCTTTTTAATTGGAAAAGGAATTCGTGAAGCTAATGAAGGTGCAGCCTCGGGTGGAGGCATGCGAACTACACCTTCTGCATATAGTCAATGTCTGATTCCAAGTTATGGCTATCCAGCAAGTGATATTTTGATATCAAGTGATCTTATTGGCAATGCAGTTGAACCATTAATTCCAGTTGGCAGATTAGCAGCAACTTCAAATATTGAAGTGACGAGTTATCTAAATAAAGTGATTGAGTATGAACAAATGCAAAATCAAAATGACATTTATACTATTGACAATAAACTTTGGCAAAAAGAAATTTTACATTTTGGAGGAGGTAGTAACTCTACGGAACAAAATTTATTTAAATCATATTTAACAAGTTATAAGAACACATTAGAATCTGCTCAATTTGGTGGAAATGTCAATTCTTATTTTAAAACAGTGTCTGATCCCATTAACCCTGTATCCTTAAGTGAAGTCAATAATAGAATTAATGAGGGAGTGTCATTTATGACCTTTTTTGGTCATGCCTCAGCAACAGGCTTTGACCAGAACGTTGATGATCCTGAAAACTGGAATAATCAAGGAAAATATCCTATTGTGATTGGGAATTCTTGCTTAACTGGAAACATTCATGAACCAATAGTTAATAGCGCCTCAGAATCTTTTGTTTTGATCGAAAACAAGGGTGCAATTGCATTTATTGCCAATGTTAAACAAGGTTTTCCACAAAGTTTAAATACGTTTTCGCATCAGTTTTTCCAACAAGTTTCAGAAACAGATTATGGATTGACACTTGGTCAACAATCAAAATTGGTTTGTAATAATTTAGCTGTCAATAGTGCCAGTTTTTACATCTCTACGGTGTTGTCACAAATGACTTTACATGGAGATCCTGCATTAAAACCAAATTTTCATAATCGACCAGAAATATTAATCGATCAATCTGGGTTATTCATAACACCTGAAACCGTTGATCTTACTGTAGACTCAATTGATGTCAATCTTGTTTTATACAATCTTGGTCAATCAGTAACTGATACTTTTAGAGTTGAGGTGAAACGTTATTTTCCGAATGATGGTGGAGACTCACTATATACCCTTCTAATTCCGCAATTACACTATATTGATACAATAGTTATTACAATGCCATTATACGCTAATCGAGGTGTAGGAATCAACAAATTTGAAGTTGCCGTAGATATCCCAGGCGTTATTCCTGAACTTTATGATGAGTTTAACAATAACCGATTGACCAAGCAGTTTATTTTTGATATTGATGGCATTTATCCTGTCTGGCCATATGACTTTGCAATAGTTCCTGATGACACAATTACCTTAAAAGCCTCGACCGTAAATCCTTTTGCTGATCTAAATGCCTATAAGTTTGAAATTGATACAACTGATCTTTTTAATAGCCCTTTTCTAAAGCATGTTAGCGTAACTTCACAAGGTGGTGTTATTTCCGTTAAACCGGACCAATGGTTAACTGCATCTAACCAAAATATCAATTTAACCTTAACAGACAGTACAGTTTACTTTTGGCGGGTCAGCCTTGACCAACCTGGTAATTACAGTTGGCAGGAATTTTCTTTTCAACACATTAATGGTTTAACTGGTTGGGGACAAGATCATTTTTTTCAATTCAAAAAAAACGAATTCGATTTTTTAAATTATAACAGAAATACAAGACAAATTGAATTTAATCCTGCTTCAAAAACAATCCATTGCCAAACCTATGGTAATGCAACAAACAATACAGGATTCTTCGGTACATTATGGGAGATTGATGGCCAATTACAGGATTATGCCTATTGTAATACAAATCCAAAACTTCTAGTTGCTGTGATTGATCCCACAACATTAATACCATGGAAAACTCAAGGTTTGAGTAATGGTGTGGTTGTCAATAGTCAAAATGACTTTGGGAACTCAAACGACCATAATGGCTATAATAATTGTCGACCAAGACCTGAAATATTTTTTGTCTTTGAACAGGATAGTTCAACCCAGATGTCCAATTTTGAAAACATGATTCTGAATGAAATTCCTGATAGCTTTTATGTCTTAATTTATACAGCTAGAAGATTAAATTACCCTGAATGGGATTCACATAGTCCGCAGATTTATACATTGTTTCAAAGTTTAGGTTCGGATAGTATTGTTCAAGGAAAACCTGATGTTCCGTATATTTCGTTTTTTAAAAAAGGAGATCCAAATTCTTATAAAGAAGTTTATGGTCAATTTTTGAATGAATACCTTGAATTAGATGATACTTTATGGGGGTTTGATTATAATGGTTTTGAAAATTCTACACTAATAGGTCCAGCCAGTCATTGGGACGCATTATACTGGCAGCAAAATCCGATCGAAGATCCAACAGATGATTCCACCAGACTAAAGCTCTACGGAAGGAACTCAAGTACAGAAAAAACCTTGTTAATCGATACTTTATTTACAACCAATGGCGAAGTTATCAATTTAAACACCATTCCAAATATTAATAATTTTAATTGGTTGCAGTTAGAAGCCCATTTGATTGATGAAAGTGGATTTACGCCAGCACAGATAGATAGCTGGCATATCACATACACACCGGTTCCCGAAGCCGCTTTGACCTCTGTGAATGGTTATTATTTTTCCAATGACTCTATTCAAGAAGGTGAGGAAATAGTTATAAGTGTTGATATTGAAAATATTGGTGATTTACCAATGGATTCACTCTTAGTTAATTATTGGGTTGAAAAAGACAACCATCAATTGCAGCCAATTCCATACAATAGGCAAGACTCATTACGAGTAGGAAAACATCTTATTGACACAATAAACCTTAGTACAATTGGCTTAGCGAACATCAATAGTCTTTGGGTTGAAGTTAATCCTTATGATGCTAATTTGATCAAAGATCAACCAGAAATGTACCATTTTAATAATATTGGTCAAATTCCATTTTATGTCAGTTCAGACGAATTAAATCCAATTTTACAAGTCTCGTTTGATAATCGATTTATATTAAATGGTGATTTAGTGTCGCCAACCAGTGAAGTGATTATTTCTTTAAAAGACGACAACCCATTTTTATTATTAGATGAAGAAAAAGATACCGCATTATTTGGTATTTATTTAACCGATCCAAACGGGGTTCAGACGAGATTAAATTTTAGAAATGGTCTTGGAGAGCAAGTCATGGACTGGATTCCAGCCAACGCAACAAACAAGAAGTTTAAAATCATTTATGAAGGTGACTTTAAAACTGATGGGACTTACCGTTTATTAGTCCAAGGGGCGGATAAATCAGGGAATATATCAGGGAATTATGAATATGACATTGAATTTGAAGTAGATCACCATTCCAGTATTACTAATTTGATGAACTACCCTAACCCGTTCTCTACTCAAACTCAATTTGTTTTTACCCTGACTGGTTCGGAAGTTCCAGATGAATTCAGCATTCAAATTTTAACGGTTAGTGGTAAATTAGTGAGGACCATTACTGTCAATGAACTTGGACCGATTCATATCGGCAGAAACTTAACTGAATACAGGTGGGATGGACGAGATGAGTTTGGAGACCAATTGGCTAACGGCGTCTATTTATATCGTGTCATCACCTCTTTAAATGGTGAATCAATTGACCACCGCGAAAGCGGAGCCGACCAATACATTACCAAAGGTTTTGGAAAAATGTATTTAATCCGATAAAATCAATTTCATACTAATTATTCAAATTTAACGTTGAAGTAAAATGCAACCCTATATTTCTTGCATTATTGTATTATTTGCATTCTCACTATCAGCATGTCGAAAAGATTTGCCGCACGACCCAGTTTCAGTTCTTGACCTAAATTTTGAAAAAACATTTGGAGGTTCATTAGATGATCATGCAAATGACATTCTAGTTAAAAATGGCACATTATTTATATTAGGGACAACTTCAAGCATTGGATCATCTGAAGGCAATTTTTATTTAATAACAACTGATATAGAAGGTCGCCAAATTTGTGAAAAAACCTATGGTAGCAGTTCTGAAGAAGCCGGTGTTAGCTTAATTTCTATAGGAGAGGATCATTTATTATTAGTTGGCTATACCAGAAATACTATTTCAGGTGATCAGGATATCTTACTCTATAAAGTAGATTTATCTGGTGAAGTAATTTTGAAAAAAACGTTTGGTGGTGCAGGAGATGATTATCCGGTCGAGATAAAAGCCTTGTCTAATGGACAAATTTGTATTCTTGGTACAACTAAAAGTTTTGGTTCAGGAGCTGAAGACCTTTACGTCATTTGGCTTGACCAAAATGGACTATTGATTCAAGAAAAAACATATGGTGGTACAGGGAGAGATGGTGGTTCATCATTTATTGAACTAGACAATCAAGATTTAATACTATTTGGATATACGAATGAGCTAAATATTACTAATCAAGATTATTATGTATTAAGAGTAAGTCCTACTGGAGATACGCTTTGGACTAAAACTTTTGGTGGAGCAGGTTATGAAGAAAGTCAAGCCATAGCTTATGACCAGAATAATCAATTTATCATTAACGGTCACTCGTCAAGTCTAGACCCTCATCATGATATGTATGCCATTAAATTAAATGGTGATGGTCAAATCATCTGGGAAAAACATTACGGTGGCATGCATCATGATGGTGGGCACGCCATTATTCGTCACACGAATGGTAATTTCACCTTAATCGCCAGATCAAATAGTTTTGAAGCACAAGCGCAAGATGCACTCATGCTTCAAATTAATTCTGATGGGAAACAATTATCAAAACAGCTATTTGGTGGTTCGGCTGACGATCGAATCAATCAAATTATCACTCACGGTGCATTTTTTTACATGATTGGTGAAACAGCTTCTTTTGGTCAAGGCGCCAGAGATGTGTATCTTATTAAACATTTTGCTAACTAGTAAATAGATTTAGCCAAATCCACTAGTCGTATAAATTCAGCGCGGTAACCATTTAAATCTTCACCTTTGCTAGATTGGGCCAACATTAAAACGTGATCAAATGTTGCATCTCCTTTATGATCAGAATTTCGAAGCAACATCCCAAACTCAGCCACGGCGGCAGAAAACATATAGTTATTGGATAAATCACTTGTTTTTTCTGGTTCGTATTTTAAATGTCGCTCGATCAATTGACTGACGTCACCTGTTGGTGCCTTATATCTAAATTTTACAGTAAGCATTTCATTTTGATCAGACTTGGTTGTTGAATTTTGATAGCGCAATGGGTCAACTGATGGCGTATTTTGTCCTTCTCCTTTTAGGACAACTTCGTATAAGGCCGTAACCGAATGTCCGGATCCAATCTCGCCAGCATCCTTTGTATCGTCATTAAAATCTTCAGCATTTAGCAACCTGTTTTCATATCCCACCAATCTGTATGAGTCCACTATTTCAGGGTTAAATTCAACTTGAATTTTCACATCTTTAGCAATGGTAACCAACGTCCCTCCCATCTCTGTTACCAATACTTTTTTAGCTTCAAATAAGTTATCAATATAGGCATAGTTACCATTACCCTTATCGGCTAACAATTCCATTTTTGAGTCTTTTAAATTGCCCCTGCCAAAACCTAAACAAGTTAAAAACACGCCAGATTCTCGTTTCTTTTCAATTAAACGTTGCATATCATTATCAGAATTCATCCCAACATTAAAATCCCCATCTGTAGCTAAAATCACACGATTATTACCTCCCTCTATAAAGTTTTCTGAAGCGATATCATAAGCTAGCTTTATTCCTGCCCCGCCAGCTGTTGAACCGCCAGCAGATAATTTGTCTAATGCTTCAAGTATTTTATCTTTTTCTGACGCTGGTGTAGATTCTAATACCATACCCGCTGCTCCAGCATACACCACAATCGCAATTCGATCTTTTTCGTTCAATTCATTGACCAACATTTTAAATGATTTTTTAAGTAATGGTAACTTATCCGGATTATTCATTGAACCAGAGACATCTAGAAGAAAAACTAAATTACTGGATGGTAAATTGTCCTTTTGAATGGATTCGCCTTGCAAACCGATATGAACTAATTTATTTTGACTCCAAGGACAATCTCCAACTTCTGTTGTAATTGAAAAAGGCTGATCATTTTTAGGGGATTGATAATCATAACTAAAATAATTAATCATCTCTTCAATTCTAATGGCATCAATTGGCGCTTTTTGTCCCATCATGATAAAGCGACGCATATTTGAATAAGATGCTGCATCTACATCAATTGAAAACGTAGACAACGGACTAACTGTCGTTAATTTGTAATTATTTTCGTCAATAATTTGGTAAGATTCTGATTGCCGATCATTATAAGCATAACTCGATTTAAATTCACCAGAATAAGACTTTCTATAGTTTGCACCACTTCCTAATGCTCCAAGTCCTCTATCAAATTTATTATCATTTGAGAGCGTATTAACCTCCTCTTTCTCTGCTAGATCATCTGTGACAGTTAATTCTGGAGCAATCGTTTCAATTGCTTTGCCAAGTTTGATCATCAAATTGACAGGTTCATCAACCTTAACTTGAATGTCTTTTTTAAAATAAGTTTTAAACCCTTTTTTTGATACAGTTAAATGGTAACTCCCTACAGGAATATTTTCAAATTCAAATTCCCCTAGATTGGTCGATTTTATAATTTTAAATACTTTTTGACGTGAATCAGTTAATTTTAGCGTTGAACCAACAATGGCTTGTCCCATTTCTTTTGAGACAACTTTTCCTTTAATTGATCCTGTTGGAACTTGAATTAGAGACATCTGGACAAAGCATATGGTTATAATACAAGCTAGTCCATGGAACGATTTAGAATTTGGTGTTTTCATGATACTTTTTTTTATCTATAAACCTATCCTCTTGAAAAGTTCAAATTAATGTTTAATAAACTTTTCAATCATTCTAAAACATTTACAAACGTATAATAGTCGTTTACAAATGTTTATTATACGTTTAATAAAATCTCACGCCTTTTATTTGACATCAGAATTTGTTTCACACCTTAAATTAAAGCTTATGTTAATTAAAACCTATGGTTGCGCTGTATACGGCGTTGATGCCATACCAATTACTGTTGAAACTAATATCGGTAGAGGCATCAATTTTTACATGGTTGGATTGCCAGATAATGCAGTTAAAGAAAGTCATCAGCGTATAAAAGCAGCCTTTGCCAACAACAATTATAAATTCCCAGGCAAAGAAATTACAATCAATATGGCTCCAGCTGATATTCGAAAAGAAGGGTCGGCTTACGACCTTACTATTGCAGTTGGTATTTTAGCTGCCAGTGGTCAAATTAAAAGTGACCAAATCAGCAATTATGTCATCATGGGAGAGTTATCTTTAGACGGTAGTTTACAACCAATACGAGGTGCTTTACCGATTGCAGTCAAAGCAAGTAAAGAAGGTTATAAAGGCATTGTTTTACCAAAACAAAATGCAAAAGAAGCAGCTGTTGTTGAGGGATTTGAGGTTATCGGGGTAGAACATTTACAGGATGTTGTTCTACACTTTAATGGAGATACAAAAATTAAACCTCAACTTGTAAATTACGCTGATGAACTTGAAGAACCAACAAACCATCTTATGGACTTTTCAGACGTTAAGGGACAGGAGAATGTTAAACGAGCCATGGAAGTAGCAGCAAGTGGAGGTCATAATATTTTACTCATTGGTCCACCAGGCTCTGGCAAAACCATGCTAGCCAAACGAATCGCAACTATTCTTCCACCATTATCTTTAGAAGAAGCAATAGAAACAACTAAAATCCATTCCGTGGCTGGTTTAATTAACAATAATTCTGGTATTGTAACAACCCGACCGTTTAGAAGTCCGCACCATACAGTTAGTGATGTCGCTTTAGTTGGTGGTGGCTCTCATCCTAAGCCAGGTGAAATTTCACTAGCACATAATGGCATTTTATTTTTAGATGAATTACCTGAATACAAAAGACAGGTTTTAGAAGTGATGCGTCAGCCTTTAGAAGATCGCGTTGTGACCATCTCAAGAGCAAAAATGTCAATTCAATATCCTGCTGGTTTTATGCTTGTGGCTTCAATGAATCCCTCACCTAGTGGGAATTTTTATGATCCTAACGACCCCAGTTCAGATCCAGAATATATTGTAAAACGCTACTTGAATAAGATCTCAGGACCTCTAATGGACCGAATAGATCTTCATATTGAAGTTCCAGCAGTTAAGTTTAGTGAATTATCAAACAGAACAAAGGGAGAATCAAGTGAAAAGATAAGAAATCGAGTAATTGCTGCACGAATAATTCAGGAAGAGCGGTTCAAAACTTATCCAGGAATTTATTTCAATGCTCAAATGACAGCTAAATTAATTGAGCTGTATTGTGAAATAGATCATCATGGTCAACAATTGCTCAAAATGGCCATGGAAAAACTAGGCTTTTCGGGTCGATCCTACGCAAGAATCTTAAAAGTCGCCCGAACCATTGCTGATTTATCAGGTTCAAAAAATATTGAATCTTCTCACTTAGCAGAAGCTATTCAATATAGGAGTATGGATCGTGGGGGGTTGATTAATTAAAAGCTAAATTGATCAATAAGATCCTGACAGACCTGAACGGTAAGAAATCAAAATTGACTCAAATCCAGATTGATGTTTATTCATTAATGAACAGCGCAAGTAAATCGCTTGACTATGAATCAATTAAGCAAAAAAATATTCATCTAGTGAGGGGGGGGGTATCAATTAGTATTTAGAGATTTTTGAGGTTTAGATCTCTCCCATTTTCCAAATGTTAAACAATTAAAAAATTAACAATATACAACAAGCACGTAAAACTACTCTTTTTTTATAATTAACTTTGAGCAAAATAAAAACAAGACCTAAAGGGTCATTTTACTTTGACACAGGTCACAAAGAAAAAAATATGAAGTATTCAAAATTAACATTCTCATTATTACTTTTTCATTCTTTTAACACTTTCTCTCAAGATGTGGCAACTCTTAAAAATTGTGATGATATTCAATCGAAGGTCTCCAAAATTGCTGAAGAAGATGTCAAGTTCATCAAACTTTCATATTTACCTTGCCCTATTGATGCCTCTAATAAATCTGAAATCTTTATGATAAAGTATAAGAATAGCGAGAAAAATATTTTAAACGATTCGGATACAAATAATAGCAAAAATTCACAAGTTGAATATGATAAATATTTAAAGATTGATTTTGGTTCTCTTTGGAATAAATATTATGAAGGAGAAAAGAAAATTACTAAACATGAGTTTGTTTCAATTATAAAAAGTCATCCAGCAGCATATCGTCAATATAAACAAGGGAAAGGTTTAAGTGTTACAAGCGACATCATTGGACTTCCTTCTGGAATTGTTCTGGGATCGAACCTTGGAACTTGGGTAAGAAGTGGGAATCAACAGAACTATATTATCCTTGTTGTAAGTGGGATTTGTGCGGGAGGATCAATGATTTTAAAGTATGTTGGAAGAGAAAAAATTAGAAAAGCAATTGACACTTATAATTCGTCAAAATACCCAGCATCTTAATTAAACAGCATGAAAATGGAATTCGAAATGTTGGCAACGTACCTTTTGGTGAAAATATCAACAACATTTTGTACTGGTGCTTCGAACTTTAATTCATGAGTGTAAACGATTCCACAATTTGGTCATCAGAGGATATAGAAACATGCCAATTAGATTCAGGAATTGATCTGAATTGTTTCCAAATCAAACATAGTTAAAAATTCTCTTTTCAAATCCTCCTCTAAAACATAAGATTAATCAAAGAATTATGATATATTGCAATTTAAAATATGGGTATATTCGGGTGTAAACAAACATTAAAAGAATGAAAATAATAATTACCATTGTCCTAACTACTCTATTGATTTCTCCATGTACTGCTCAAGAAAAGAAGGTATTTTTAAATTTCTTTACCGGTGTGGCTTCTTTCAATACTGATATTACTCAGATAGAAGGTAATGATTTCAAATCCACAACAGGTAAATTTTAAGTTGCTCGTACGTTATAGCAACGAAAATTTACTCAAGCATGTAAATACTCTAATGTGTAGAACAGGGTTTGTCCAATCTTATTGATATTTAACGCGCAGATGATATTTCCTACACTATTTTATTAATTGTTTCGAGATCAGCACCAAATTTATTTGTGACTTCTTTCTGTCCCCTTGATATAGATAAATTGTTGAATAGAAGTATCCACGACATCAAAAGGTGGCATATACCCAAAATATGTAAGTATTTTGGGTATATGACGAAATAAAGGTACATTTCTCCCTAGCTCCCAATTCGTAATGGTACATGTTGTTACTCCAATTATTTCAGCAACATCTTTTTGATATTCTCTACGTTCCTGTCATACACGTCGTATATGCTCTCCTAAGGTGTTACACTCCCATACTTCCTTAATTTTTCTGGGTCTTTTAGCTTTCAGCCGAATTTCACATTTGGGCAACACATCCCTCACCAAGTGGGAATTTTTATGATCCTAACGATCCCAGTTCAGATCCAGAATATATTGTAAAACGGTACCTGAGTCGGGTATCTGGTCCACTAATGGACCGAATAGATCTTCATATCGAAGTTCCGGCAGTTAAGTTAAGTGAATTATCAAACCGAACGAAGGGAGAATCAAGTGAAAAGATTAGAAATCGAGTAATTGCTGCACGAATAATCCAAGAAGAGCGGTTCAAAACTTATCCAGGAATTTATTTCAATGCTCAAATGACAGCTAAATTAATTGAGCTGTATTGTGAAATAGATCATCATGGTCAACAATTGCTCAAAATGGCCATGGAAAAACTAGGCTTTTCGGGTCGATCCTACGCAAGAATCTTAAAAGTTGCCCGAACCATTGCTGATTTAGCCAATTCTCATCAAATTAAACCTGACCATATTGCAGAAGCTATTCAATATAGGAGTATGGATCGAAATGGTTTTATGAAATGAGTTTAAATTTTTAAATAAACTTCCGCAGAAAAAGGGATAAAATAGGAAAATTTTATGTTCTTAAATAAGAAAACCCCTGTAAACCACCGTATAAAAATCCCATTTGCAAGCAAACTAGAAATAGATGTTATTTTAATTCGTTAACTTGTAGAACAACAATCACATATTAAAGGAAAAAAGTGCATATGCACCTTATTCAGAATTTTAAATACAATTAATTCACAGATGAAAAGTATAATAATATTCTCAGCGCTTTTTTTTATAAGTTTAAACTCTAATGCGCAAACAATAAAATCAAACTATACAATTGTTAAGGTTTCTAAACTTTGGGATATCGGTTTTTTTGGTAAACTAGATTCTTTAGTTGATTTTAATTCAATTGACACCGTAAATATTAGTAATAATAACAGTAGCTTGCTCGTACTAGTAGGTGATTTAGAAATAAAATCAAATGATTCAATTTGTATATTAAAAATGGTTGTTAGAAAATCAAACGCTCCAAAAATGATTGCTAAAGGGCACACTATGGTTTGTTTAATTGATTATAAAAATAAGTTGATTTATGATAATTCAAATAATTCAATATTACCATATTATGTTCCTAGTTTAAAAACTGCCTTAAAAGATGAAACTTATAAAGTAGTTAGCTTGCATAAAGATGATAGCATTAGTGACATAATCTATAAATTTGATTTAAACTATATTCAGATTAAAACTAAAAAATCAATTCCGAAAAATGTAAGAGCAACAATGTTAGATATTGAAAATTCGTATGGGATTTCAACATTTAGAACAAAAAATCAATTTATTAAGTTGCAGAATTATTCAATTCTTAAAGAAGGAATCTCAAATCGTGAAATTAAAAAAATAAAATCACGTTGTAAAAAAACTGTGGAAATGAAAAAATTGTTATACTTATAAGTACAATTCCAAACAAAATTAAATATAATATTTATTGAACCATGGGTGATGATTTAAATTGTCAACCTTTTTAGTAATGCTGATAAACCTGAAAAAAAACTGATTATTGCTTGCAGAATATTTTGACGGTAACTAATTGTAAAAAATCAGTTATGCTTCTATGATTTAATTCAAATTTTTACAAAAAACGTCAGTTTGTGTGTAAAAAAAAACTATATTTAGCTTAAATCTTTTTACTATATGACGAATAGAAACCTGTTAGTGCCTCATGATTTTACTGAGGCAGGTGATGTTGCTACGGGCTACGCAATTTCATTAGCCAAAAAATTAAATGCCGAAATTAACCTTATCAACATTGTTAAAGATAGTAAATCAATTGCATCTTCCACTAAAAAACTGGAGGCCATAGTAGCTGGTTTAAATTTATCTGCAACTGACCCAAAAGTGAATGCAATTGTTAGAATTGGGGATATTTTTACTGATATTTCTGCGGCTGGAAAAGAATTACATTCTTCAATAGTCATTATGGGTACACATGGAGCCAAAGGCATGCAAAGAGTATTTGGTAGTTTTGCTATAAAAATTATTACAAGTACACATATTCCATTTATAATTGTGCAAAAAGATTATAAACCCACAGAATTAGAAAAAATAATCGTACCAATTGATATTTCTAAAGAAAGTTTACAAGTGGAACAAGTTGTTTCTGCTGTTGCTAAAAAATCCGGTGCGACTGTGAATGTTATTGCAGAAAACCACACGGATAGTACTTTACGAATAAAAGTTGCTGTTCATTTCAAAGTAATTAGCGAACAATTTAGTGCTGTTGGTGTTAACTACACGACAGAATCTATTAAGAAATTGGCTGCCAAAGAAATTATGGATTACACCAAAAGTGTGTCAGGTGATTTAATAGGAATTGCCTACCACACAGATAGTATATTACCTCAATTCGACAGAATATTCCAAGACCTTATTACAAATGATGACAAGGTTCCTGTATTAATTATTAATGCAAAAGAAGTTGGAAATTACTTCTTCTAATTAAAAAATCCAGTTTAACCCTTATGAGAGAAAAGCCATACCGATAAAACGGTATGGCTTTTTTCTTATCATAGTCATTTAGATTTAATGAAAGAAATCTTTCATTTTATCAAAGAATCCTTTTTCTTTTTTACTAGGTTGAGGTCTAAAATTTTCTGATTCTCGAAGCGTTTCCAGCATTTCCTTTTCAGCTTTAGTTAGTTTTTTAGGAGTCCATACATTAATATGAACAAACAAATCACCTTTGCCATAGCCATTAATGCTAGGAATACCTTTACCTTTCAATCGAAGCATTTTTCCGCTTTGCGTTCCAGGTTCAATTTTTATTTTAGCCTTACCTTCCACTAATGGTACAAATACATCAGCTCCAATTGCTGCATCAACAAAATTGACGTAAGCCTCATAATGTAAGTTTTCGCTATCTCGTTTTAAGTCTTCATTTGGCTCTTCCTCAATAACCACTAATAAGTCACCTGGAACACCATTAAATGGACCTGCATTACCTTTTCCACTAACTTTGAGTTGCATCCCTTCTTCAACACCAGCTGGAATATTGATTTCAACAACTTCTTCTTGACGTTTTAACCCTTGTGCATCTGCACCACCTGGTCGTTTGTCAATGAATTTACCTGTTCCATTACAAGTGGGGCAAGTTGATTGAGTTTGCATGGCTCCCAACATGGTTTCCATTACTCGAGTCACCCTGCCTTGGCCTTTACAAGTATCGCAGGTTGTAAATGTTACACCTTCAGCATTAACCAACTTATTAACTTTGATCTTTTTAGTTACGCCAAGTGCAACATCTTGCAGGTTCAATTTTATTTTAACCCTAAGGTCTGTACCCTTTACCACTCTTGATCCACCACCTCTAGATGATCTACCTCCGCCACCAAATGCTCCTCCAAAAATATCTCCAAATTGGCTAAATATGTCATCCATATTCATGCCACCACCACTGAATCCGCCACCTGCAGCTCCGCCAACACCTTGATGTCCAAATCGGTCATACCGTGCACGCTTTTCAGAGTCACTTAATACTTCATAAGCTTCAGCAGCTTCCTTAAAAGAATCTTCAGCACCTTTATCACCAGGGTTTTTGTCAGGATGATATTTCAAAGCCAGCTTTCGATACGACTTTTTAATCTCCTGATCGGATGCAGAATTACTGACCCCTAGTATTTCATAATAATCTCTTTTGCTCATTCCAATGTGTTTATTGGCCAACCACTACCTTAGCATATCTAAGTGGCTTGCCCTTTAAGTTATATCCTTTCTCGATAACATCAACTACCTTTCCCTTCATTTCTTCATCTTCAACAGGAATATTCGTGATGGCCTCATGTACTTCAGGGTCAAAAGCTTTGCCTTTAGAATCGATCCATTCTAGTCCTTTAGTTTTTAAAGTATTTAACGTCTTATTATAGATCAATTTAAATCCTTCTTTGAGCCCATTAAGATCCTCCGATTGTTCATTATTAAGAATTGCACGTTCAAAATCATCAATTACTGGTAATAACTCTTTCATTAAACCAGAAGATGCAGAGGCGATAATATCTGCTTTTTCCTTTATCGTTCGTCTTCTGAAATTATCGAAGTCGGAATACAATCTCAAATATTTATCATTCAAGTCAGCCAATTTTTCACCATCTGTAAGTTCAACAGATTCATTGGTTTCTTTTTCTACAGTCTCATTCTCTTCTGTAGATGCATTAAGCTCTTGTTCCTCAGTATTTTCAGTTTTATTTTTATCCTTTCTTGCCATTTTATGCCTATTTATGTCAGCGAACACTCAAAAACGTTGCCATTCTTGGTATTAGGACAAAGTGTCAGTTAGAGGGTTACTAGCTGATAATCTTGTCATAATTCAAGTCAATTATGACAGGATTTATCTTCTACTAATTGAAGTTAAATTCTTAAAAACAGGTATATTTGCAAAAATTGATTTTCATGCGATACAATTTAAGTGAAATTACTGATCTCATAAAGGACCGACGCACCATATATCCTGAATTTTATAGTGATAGAAAAATACACAAAGAGCAAATTGAACAAATTCTAAATAATGCCATCTGGGCACCAACACATGGTCTGACTCAACCTTGGCAATTTAAGGTGTTTATTGGCGCAGGATTAGAAAAATTATCAACTTTCTTAAGTGAAACGTATCGACAAGACATTCCTGCTGAGGAGTTCAGCGAAATTAAATTTAGTAAATTAAAAAACAGACCGCTTATTTCAGGTGCAGTGGTAGCCGTTTCTTTAAAGCGAGGTGACAATGAAAAGATTCCAGAAATTGAAGAAGTTGAAGCGGTTGCTTGTGCCATCCAAAACATGGCGCTTACCTGTACCGCATGGGGATTAGGCTCATTTTGGTCAACTCCCAAATTAATTTATGGACAAACTTGTCATAAGTTCTTAGAACTGGGGGAAGAAGATAAGTGTCTTGGTCTCTTTTATATCGGTTATGTAAAAGAGGATTATGCTTGGCCAAAAGGACAAAGAAAACCAATTGAATATTATACAACATGGGTAAACGAATAGGAAATATGAACCTTGTCAATTACAAGGATCACCCTACAAATGAACGTTTCAAAATTCTAAATTTCAATAGTCTAGAGGAATCTGATATGTTTGAAAAATTACTTATAGAACGAGAGATTTGGTACGAACATGAAGTGGAGGAACACCAAGGCACGCCTCTATATTTATTTGCAGTAAAAAACAAAAATTTCGAAAAGGTGCAACGTATTAATTTTCTAGTCAATGCCAAGTTTAGGTCACCAATGATTAAAAGCAGAGTTGGACAATATCTTTTGGTTGGTTTCTTTTTTGCCATTATCATTTTTGCCTTAGTGGGTTATTTTAAAAGTGGCAATTAAAATGTAAAGCATATGGCTTATTGAGTCATTAATTTTTATATCTCGATATTCATTTGTAATTTTATATCATACTATCATATGAAAAAAATAATTTTGTTTCTTGCGCTTATAGCTGGTGTATTCTCATATGGTCAAAAAGGTAAAACCTATTTTGGCCTCCAGTTTAAGCCAATTATTCCGAATAAGTATGTCGGACAATTTGAACAAAATTATTCGTTTGATTCTGTTCCAAAATATAATGGTACTATAAAACAACAGCCTGGCTACGTTTTTGGAATCGCTGTTAGACATGGCTTGAGTAAATCAATTAGTTTTGAGACCGGAATTAATTATACCAGAAGAACATACAATATTTCTTATGCATCCCTTGATTCAGGTTTTGTATTAAACAATAATGTGAGCATCATTAATTATGACATTCCTTTAAATGGTTTGATTTATATACAGCTATCAGATGCCTGGTTCATGAACGCCTCAGCAGGAATTAATTTAAGTTTCTACCCTACCCATGTTTTCACCCAAGCTCCTCTAATTGATGTGAACAATCAATTCTACCAAGTAGGAACGAGAAATGGTTGGATTCAAACTGGTGTAAATGCCAATTACGGCTTTGAATATAGAAGTAAAAATTCGGGCATAATATATTTAGGTGCTTCATATAGTCAACCTTTCGCTCCTATCATGAATTTTATTATGACATGGCGGAACTATAATGTTCGGTATAAAGTCTACGAAAAAATAGATGGCAGTTATTTAACTTTAGATCTTAAATATTTTATCCCTTAAACTTTTTTAACATTTTTTTTCTTATCATTTGGTTGAGAATTCAATTTATATTTTAACTTTGTTTTTCAAAGCGCTTTTTATGGAAAAAGAAAACTTAGACCCGATAGAAGATTTAAAGAACATCAGAAATATGATGGAGCGGTCATCCAAATTTTTATCATTGAGTGGTCTGTCAGGAATTTTTGCAGGAGGAATTGCCTTAGCAGGGGCTTATATTGCTAACTTCTTGATCAATCAATTTAATGACCTTTATACAAAAAATGTTTTGCTAGGAAAAATTGATGAGGCATATGATGCGTTGTCAATACAATTATTATTAACTGCAATTATTGTTTTCTTTTCAGCAATAGGATTAGGTTTATTGTTTACCTATATAAAAGCCAAAAGAAATCAGCAAAAATTAAATCACCCTATTGCTTTTAAGGTACTATGGAGTGGTATGATTCCCTTATTATTCGGGGGCCTTTTCACTATTATATTATATGTGAATAATGCTCAAAATTTAATTGGATCAGCAACACTTGTATTTTATGGTTTAGCCCTATTAAATGCCTCTAAATACTTGAATATTGAAATTAAATACTTAGCTATTTCGGAGTTAATTTTAGGAATTTTAGCGGGTATTTATATTCAGGAAAGTTTATTATTCTGGGCAATTGGATTTGGCATATTGCATATATTTTATGGTGCAATTATGTATTTTAAATATGATAGACAATAACTGTGGGTAATATTAATCAATTAAATAAAGCCTTTGATAGTCGTGTTAGATTGGGAATTATGTCCATTCTAATGGTGAATGATTGGGTAGATTATAAACAAATTAAAGCCGATCTTAACCTTACTGATGGCAATTTGGCATCCCATATTAATGGCCTTGAAAAATTAAATTATATTGAAATAAGAAAAGGATTTATTGGAAAAAAAACAAATACAAGTTATAAAATAACCGTGGCTGGGGAAACAGCCTTCACTATACATATTAACGCACTTGAAAAACTAATTAAAGGTATATAATATTTTTTTGCTCTTTTAACTTTGTATTTCAAAGCACTTTTTAAAAAAATAAATTATGAATTTGACAAAACCATTTTATTATCTAGTCATTCTAGCCATTACGTTTCTGCTTTACGAGCAATCACTTGGCTTGAATGCATTTCTCATTTCATCACTATCTGTTGGTTATCTAGCAAACTTTAATTGGTCCAATAGATCAAGATATTGGTGGTTTAGTGCAATTCTGTGGAACCTTAGTGGTCTCGGCCTATTTCTATCCCATACCACTATTGGTGCTTCACTTTATATTATCACTGGATTTCATTTTATTTCCGTCAATGTAAATAACCAGCAAAGCTTCCCTTTTTCTTTCGTTGCTTCTGTTTTCTCATTTTTCCTTGGCGTTGGTCATTTTTTTATGAAAAAGCTCCCAGAAAATGATCAAATTGAGGCTGGAACAACTGAAAAGTCAATTGTCAAGAAAATCCTAATCTATACAATACCTCTTTTTATTGTATTATTCTTTTTAAAACTATATCAATTTGCTAATCCTGATTTTGCAGAACTAACTGCATTTATCAGCTTGGAATTTATAGAATGGCAATTCTTTATACTCTACGGACTATTGATGATATTTCTGTATGGAATTTACAATTTCCATCTATGGGAGCAAATCAAAACTTGGGATAAAAACTCCTCCAATACTATCTCAAAAGGTTATAAAGACACTATTCAAGATAGCCTTGGATTAGACGGTGAAAATAAAATGGCTGTTATGTTAATCGGGACTCTTACCCTTTTACTTATTACATTTTTGGTAATAGATGCCAATACATTATTTTTTGGAGCCGAACAAACGCTAACACATTCTGAATATGTTCACTTAGGCATTAATATATTAATCACTTCCATTGTATTTGTCATTCTAATTGTGACTTATGTGTTTAGAGGTGGCTTAAATTTTACAGATAATAGGTTTGTGAAACTTTTGACATATGTCTGGCTTGGTCTTAATTTAATTCTTACTGGTTTCAATGCTATTAAAAATTTCAACTATATCAGTGACTGGGGAATGACCCATAAACGAATTGGCGTTTACATTTATCTCTCACTGTGCGTTATTGGTTTAATCATTACTATTTACAAGGTCAGATCCAAGCAATCATTTGTATTTATAATCCGAAAAGTCTCAATAAGTTTCATGACTGTTCTTGTTGTTTTTTCACTAATTAACTGGAATGGCTTTATCGCCAATTACAATTTAAACGACCAACGTTTTGAAGTCCATAAAGTAGATCTAATCTATAATTTAAATCTTGGGCCAGAGGCCTACCCCGCTGTACTAAATTATATTCAAAAGCATAAGGGGGAAGTTGATATTTATGCTGTAGATGAATTTGACTATTTAATTACAAGATTTAAACGAAATTATTATCAATCATGGCGTGATTTTCCTTCTTTGAAAATAAGTGATTTAATGATTAATAACGCACTTCTAGATTACCAACCCAGGTATTAAATCAATATAAACTATTAAAAACTAGATACTATGAGATGGCAACTTGTAACCTGGCTAACTGTTAAAGCAACGGATTTGTCCAATGTCTTACTCAGCTCAAGAGATTGGCATTATAACCTTAAAGACTTTTCAAAATTCCCAAAGAATAGTCTTGGTTATTGCCTCTACGATTATTTACAGAGCAAGAACATTCCTTTTAAGCCAAATCTGATTAGACATGATATTAAACATGTATTGCTTAACTACGAGATGGAAATGCCGGATGAACTCAAAATCCATGCTTTTTTAATTGGCAATAGAAGTTATAATTTAATGGGCATCATTTATCTATCCATTTGTACAATAATTGTACCTGAAGTTCTTCCAAAATTAATTACTGAATATAAACGTGGCAGGCAAGCCACCTGCTTAAAAAACACTGATTTACAAAATCATATCTATCAAGATATTCAGGAGGTAAGACAACTTTTAGTTATTAAGTAATCATAGTTTTAAAAATAAATGAAAATTAAAAATCCGCTAAGACCTTTTGTGATAACAAGCATAAGTTTATACCTTATTTCACTTACCCTACCTGCTTTTTGTTTGGGACAATTGTCTTGTGATGAAAATATAGGGATACAAATATTAGCTTTTGGAGGTCTTGTTTTGTTTAGTGATCCTATTGGATTAATATGGCTAGCCAACCCAATATTGTGGTTAGCATGGTATTTGGCTTGGCATAGAACAAACTCATTTCAACTTTCAACATTAGTAACAATTCTTATGCTTTCGTTTCTCCTGTTTCAAACTGCTCCTAATTATATGTGGTGTGGCGGATTTTTAGAGCAAAACACCTGTCCAAATATGTCAATTGAACATCTGGGATCTGGTTATATAATCTGGTTAGCCAGTGCCATAATACTGTTTATTGGCAATCTATTTAATTTAAGTCGTCAACAATTAATGACCAAACTATTCTTTAATCCAAATAATTAAAATGCCATTTACCTTTTCTCATCCTGCAATTATATTGCCTTTAAGTAAAATCTCATCTAAATACATCTCATTTACTGGCTTAATTGTGGGTAGCATGTCTCCAGATTTTGAGTACTTTATTCGGATGCGTATGCACAGATCACATAGTCATGATTTAGATGCTATGATTTGGTTTAATTTACCAATCTGTTTTGCCCTTGCGCTTATTTACCATTTAGTTGTTAAAGTTTCATTTGTAAATCATTTACCTCACTGGTTAAGTTCAAGATTAAAAATTTATAATTCTATTGATTGGTTGAGCTGGTTCAAATCACATTGGTATGTTTTTATTTATTCAGCACTTATTGGTATTTTTTCTCATATTTTGTGGGACTCATTTACACATCAATCTGGCATTTTTGGCGATCGGTTTACCTTCCTAACTTATACGTTCAACATATTTGGAAAAGAGGTCGTGTTGTTCTCATTACTACAACAACTTTCTTCCTACTTTGGCGCGATTTATATTTTTATTTTTCTAAAGCGGCTACCCTCCAAATCAATCATCCGAATTCCCTTATTGCAAAAATTTTTATACTGGATGACTGTATTTATTGTGTTTAGTTTTATACTTTTGATAAGAGATCTAACTGACATTTCTGTTTTTATCGCTACTGGCATATCAGCAGTTCTAATTGGGATAATTATCAGTTCTTTACTAAGCCCTTATTATGAAAAAGTTTTTATTGGCAAGAATTCAGAGTTTTAAATGTGCTTTTGCCGGACTTGCAGCCGTCAAAAGTGAGGTACATATGAGAATACATGTTCTGATTGCTTTAAGTGCAATCGTCATTGGGTTGATTCAAGAAATTAATGCTTGTGAGTGGCTATTAATCATTGGATGTATAGGTTTGGTTCTGATGGCGGAAATTTTTAACACTGCAATTGAAAAAACAATCAATTATATTAGTCTTGATAAAAATCCTGAAGCAAAAGTTATCAAAGACATCAGCGCCGCCGCCGTTTTGATTTCAGCCATTACTGCTTCAATTATTGGATCATATATTCTATTCTTTTAAAGAAAAGGACTCATGTTCTTAGAATCTTAATAAGATTAGAATTGTTGTCAACTTGTAAAACCTTAACGATATTATTCTTTGTGTTAAAAAGTATAATGAACCCCTAAATTAATAACCATTCTTTTGCTAGAAAATATTGAACTAGCTACAGTATTAAAATTATTTATTAAGCTACGGAAATCATCATCATCATCCAAATCTCTATTTCTATTTGACTCCAAAGGGAAAAAAGAGACTTCTCGGAGACCTTGAAACGTAGAGACTCCTAAAAAATTATAAGTTGCATTCACACTGTAAAACATCTGCTTGTTAATTTGAAAATTTCTTCCAATAATTCCTTTTATGAAAAAATTCCTGACTGGACTTATTACTATTGGATTGATATTATCCTGCCTATCAGTAACAATATACTCTGATTTAAGCAACCCAGATGCAATTAGAGTTTGGTTATCAAAATAATTATAATCATTTAAGTCAAACTTACTTTGACCAAGTTCAATAGCAAAACCCATATATTTTCCCACAGGGTTAATATTACCGCGTCTAAACCACCTAAATTCAAATGCCAAACCATGATAAGGTGCTTTGTAAGTTTCAATCAATTGTCTGCCAGTGGGACTATTTAAATCTTTTGCAAGAATTCCAATTTTAGCATAATTATAACCAAGAATAATACTGAATTTATTGTTTATAACCCTATTGTAATTTATCCCAAAAGAAGGATTGACATATTGTGGACTTTTTGTAAGGGTTGTGTCATTGTCTTTTACCTTCAATTTGTATTTACTTCGAAGAGATAAGCCAGCGCCATATTTAAGTTCCAAACTATTAAGTGCGCCATAATAACCTGTTTGACCAAAGGTTAAATAATTTAACAACAAACCGAAAATTAAAACGATACATTTTTTCATTAGTCCTAAATCGATTTTGAGTTAATATTATATAAGACATGATAAATTAAAAAAGTCATGTTTTTGTAATTTCCTTTATTATTCATTTCAATATTTTCACGATATCTAATTTGATCATTATCAGCATCAATTAAGATGACCGTATAATTTATATAATTTTTGCTAACCACTAGATCAGCCACTACTACCGGGATGAAGTAAACACTTAATAAACCTAACAAATGTGCGTTCGTAAACTGTTTTTTAGCTTTAAAAATATCAATTCCTGAAAACAAAAAATTCGAGGTGCCATATGTTGAGCTGATCATTGTCATTTGATCATGTGTTGAGCTGATCATATCTAAATCGTCATGACTCATGATTTCTTGAAACCAAAGATTGATTAGACCTAAATTATTGTATTTATCAATATCCAATTGACTTATACTTTTAGAATCCAGCACACTAACTTCTAGGTCTAAATTCTGAAATTCAGTCTCATAAATCTGAGATAATTCTATTTTTTTATTTTCAGACTGGGGCAATTTTTCTTTCCCATTTCCCCCACTTACTGCTGCAAATGGATCCACAATCACCAAACTATCAATTCCTAAATAATAAGTATCCTTACTGTTTAACAATATTCGTTCATTTTCTGAAACATCTTCATCTTTAATCTCCTTTAGCTCTTTAATGAATTCATCATCAATCATTAAATCAGCTAGACCATAATAGTGAAAGTCTTCGTCTAGATATGAATCACCATCAGAATTCAAGAGGCTTCGCAATTCTTTTTTTAGTTTTATTTTTTTATACTTTGATAGATCAGAGTCATCAATCCTTTGAATAGAATCCTCAATATCGAAAGATTCTGTCAGGTTAATTAAACTGTCTTTTGAAGATAGGAATGAAAGACTTGAAAACTTATTTAGACTAATGTCTTCATTATTAGCTAATTCATACTTAAGATCATTCTTATAGCGAATTAACAAATCATTATCAGGATATTTTTGGAGTAAGTCGTACGCATTTCTATAGGCCAATACATTCATTTGACCTTTTGACAAGTCATTAATAAACGCATGTAGACGATAGCTCTCCCCCTCAATTTTTCTTAACTTTTTTCTAACTTCACTATATCTTCTATGATTTTTATATTTGCTAAGGCCGTAAAGGGCTTTCATTAAAGAAACCTCCAAATAGTAATTATCTTGGAATTCTTTTTGAAGGATGTAAATATCATATATGGCATTGGTGTAATCGCGCGAGGCTAATTTTAAATTAATATTTTCAAATCTTGCCAAATCCCTGACTCTCTTAAAATCGTCCTCAGATACTTTAAATAGCAGTTGCCCTTTACTTTCTCTATAGTCAATTAAGTCAATTGCATTATCAATTCTTTTCTTGATATTTGGATGGGAACTTCCTTTATCATTATAGTCTTCTTCTTTGGTTATCTCCTTAATTGTATCTGGGAAAAATGAAACTGGTACTGTCAATACTTTTGTATTGAAGAAATTTTCATCAAATTCTATATCAGCAAATGGTAAGTAAGAATATAATAAGACACCAAAAGCCTCAATAATTTCATCAACGGCATATTCGCTTTGAAGGTAAAGGTCAATCCCCTTTCCGTCAGCATCCAATTCAGTTTCTTTACTGTAAGAACTAAGCTCTTCAATACGTTTACTATAAGATAAGCCTCTATATTCTTTTTTCCCTTTTATTATTTGTCCGCGTTCAACATAAGAGTCTTGGATATGATGTTGAGTATAATGGGATGTTTCATGGCATATAATAAAAGCCAATTGTGCTTCAGATTCTAATTGTGCCAATAAACCTGTCGTGATAAAGATAATCCCTTGATCAGTTGAAAAAGCATTGACCATATTACTTTTCAAAATGTAAAACCTCAGTTTTTCAAATAAACCCTCTTCAGGACTTAACGCATATTTTGCAACCTGATTAACATAAGTTGACAGCGGGTCATTAAAGAGAACTTTACCACTTTGTAATATTTCATCCACCCCAAACCTTGTTGAAATAAAGAAATTATCATCAAGTGCTTCATTTTCATTCGTTTCTAGATCCTTAGCATATTTTTCACTAGACAGGGTAAGAAAGTCCTCAGGAACTTGTCCTGACGCATTTAATATTCTAAACTCATCTAAATTTTGTGTAAACCCAAGGAAACCATGCAAGCCTAAACAAATAAGTAAAGTAAATCTTATCATCAATTGATTTATTTTCACACAAATATCGAAAAGAAATTTATAATTCCTCTCTATTTTTAATATTTTGATGGGCTTTAGTTATTATTTGGTAGGAAAATTAGTTTTATCCTACTTTTTTGATCAAAAAAGGCCGTTCCAAAACTGAAACGACCTCATTATTTATTTTAACTCAAAAAAATTATTTCGTAAACAACATTTCTCTGAACTTTGGTAAAGGCCAGATTTCGTCATCTATCATTATTTCTAATTTGTCGGCATTATAACGAATGTCATCAAATATCACTTTTACCTTATCACAATACGCATACGCTTTCTTTTCAGAATCCTCAATTTTATTAGCTTTCTTTCGCTCCTCAATCATTCCGTCAACCAAATCATTCAAGTTATTCATATGCTTAGAAATTGACTTAATGGTTTCAATTTGCGTTCTTGCCGCTTCTTTTCCAGCTTTATCACCTAATACTTCCATTAAGCCACTTGCATTTCCAATTAAATTATTTTGGTAAGCTACTGCAGCAGGAATAATATGATTTTTAGCTAAATCGCCCATTACTCTTGCTTCAATTTGAATTTTAAGAATATAGTTTTCAAGTTCAATTTCATGTTTGGCTTCCAATTCGACTGGCGACAAAATCCCTAAATCATTGAATAATTTAATGGACTCTTTTCTTTTCCAAACCTCTAAGGCTCTAGGCGTATCTTTTAAGTTAGACAAACCTCTTTTCGCGGCCTCTTCAACCCATTCTTGGCTATAACCATTTCCTTCGAATCTGATTTTTTTAGACGCTTTTATTAATTTTTGAAGCTCTTTTAGAATGGCCTCATCTTTTTTGTCGCCATCATTGATTCTTGAATCAACAGAAGATTTAAAATCTATTAATTGTTTGGCTACAATTGTATTTAATACCATCATAGCATGCGCACAATTGGCTGTAGATCCCACCGCTCTAAATTCAAATTTATTACCTGTAAATGCAAAAGGAGAAGTTCTATTTCTATCCGTATTATCTAACAAGATTTCTGGAATTTTACCAATATTTAGCTTCAATTCCGTTTTTGCCTCTGGTGTCATTTTACCAGCTTTAATACTGACCTCTAAGTCATCTAACATTTTAGTTAACTGTGACCCTATAAATACAGAAACAATTGCTGGAGGTGCTTCGTTTGCACCTAATCTGTGATCATTACCTGCAGAGGCAATAGAAGCTCTCAACAAATCTTCATTATCATGGATAGCCATAATCGTATTCACGAAAAACGTTAAAAACTGCAAGTTTGATTTTGGATTTTTACCAGGCTGCAATAAGTTCACGCCTGTATCGGTGCTTAAAGACCAGTTATTATGTTTTCCAGAACCATTTAATCCTGCAAATGGTTTCTCATGTAATAACACTCTAAAATCGTGCTTTCTTGCCACTTTTTCCATCACATCCATTAATAATTGGTTGTGATCGTTAGCTAAATTAGCTTCTTCAAACATTGGTGCACATTCAAATTGATTTGGTGCAACCTCATTGTGACGAGTAGTTACAGGTATACCAAGCAAATGCGACTCGTATTCAAACTCTCTCATGAATGCTGTTGCTCTTTCAGGAATCGACCCAAAATAATGATCATCCAATTGTTGTCCTTTAGCTGGTGCATGTCCAAATAATGCTCGTCCTGTTAAAATTAAATCAGGTCTTGCATTAAATAAAGCGGAGTCTACTAAGAAATATTCTTGCTCCCAACCTAAAGTAGCTCCTACCTTTGTGACATTTTTGTCAAAGTATTGACAAACATCAACTGCAGCTTTTTCAATAGTTGTTAGTGCTTTTAACAATGGCATTTTAAAATCTAAAGATTCTCCTGTATAGGCTAAAAATACAGTTGGAACACATAACGTTTTTCCAATTACAAATGCTGGTGAAGAAGGATCCCAAGCTGTATATCCTCTTGCTTCAAAAGTATTTCTTATACCACCATTAGGAAATGAAGAGGCATCTGGTTCTTGTTGCACTAATAATTCGCCTTCAAATCTTTCAATCGCTTCACCTGGTCCAATTGGTTTAAAGAAACCATCATGTTTTTCAGCTGTTGCTCCTGTTAAAGGTTGAAACCAATGCGTATAATGTGTCGCACCTTTTGTAATTGCCCAATCTTTCATTGCCGAGGCAATTTGATCAGCAGTAGAACGACTTACCTTTGTGCCATTTTCAATAGCAGATTTGACCATCTTATAAGCCACTTCAGGTAAATATTCTCTCATTACACCTAAATGGAAAGTATGCTCTCCAAAATATTCAGAAACTCTTCTTTCAGGATGATCCATATGTTTTGGTGTTCTATTCAAAACGTCATCCAATGCATTAAATCTTTGCGAAGCCATAATCTATAATTTTTTTGGCAAATTTAATTCAAATTTGAAAAAACATCTTATTTTTTGTCTTTTTTTATCAACACCCCCCTATTTTTTATCAACGTTTTATCATTTTATCAACAATTTGACTAATCACCCCTAAAATAAACAATATGTACAGTTAAATTTTTATAATTGCATTGATTGGAATAATTCTTTAAATTTGTGGATTATGGTTAGATTTTTCTTCTCAATTATTCTTTTGCTAGGAATAATTAATCTAAGTAGTTGTAAAAAAGAGGCTTTAATCTATGAAGTGGAAGGCACTGTGGTAGATGTGCTTTCTGGTGATCCAATTGCCAATGCAGAAATCAATCTCTATTTGAAAAAATATAATCAAAACGTCCTAAATGACAATTTTATTTTTGAAAGAACAATTACATCTGATGAAAATGGGAGTTACAGTTTTTCTCTAGATCGGGAACGGATATACAATGTTAAATTTGAGGTAAGCCATCCGAAATTTTATGAAAAAGATTATATCTATTCACAGGATTCCTTAAGAACCAATACAATTAACAGGTTTGATTTTAGCCTAGAAGCTCTTGGTTGGCTAAAATTGGTCATCACAAACCCAATTGTCACACCAGAAGAACAACTTAATATTCACAAATCTAATTTTAAGGAAGACTGCACGGATTGCTGTTCAAATGGTGGCGTTGCCCTGTTTGAAATTGGTGACACAAATATTGTTTGTGCTGTTACTGGTGGCTCAACCGTAAAAATAGATTACGGTGAAGCTACTATAAGCTCTACTTTCACTAAGGAGATAACATGTAATCGCTTCGACACGACTTATTTCACGATCAGTTACTAATAACCTAAACAATTACTTTGCTTTTTAGGAACTGCCAAATTAATCTTTGCAATTAATTACACTTCAAAATAATCTTGGTGCTACTCAATATTCTTAATTGAGATTGTATCTTTGCCCCTTTCAAATGTGAATTATGATTGAATTGGTCAAGAAAGGCACTAAAAATGCCAAAAATGAAATATTATCTGGTCTTACAGTTGCCTTGGCTTTGGTTCCTGAAGCCGTTGCGTTTGCATTTGTTGCTGGTATTGATCCAATTATAGGACTTTATGGTGCATTCATGATGGGTTTAATCACATCAATATTCGGTGGTCGACCCGGCATGATTTCAGGGGCAACAGGCGCAATGGCTGTTGTTATGGTTGGTTTAATTTCTAAAGGAAATGAAATTGGAGCGGCGTTAGAAACGTCAGTACCCACTTTAGGCATTCAATATTTATTTATCACCTTGTTATTAGTTGGTATTATCCAATTTCTTTTTGGTGCGCTAAAACTTGGGAAATTCATCCGTTTGATCCCACATCCTGTTATGCTTGGGTTTGTAAATGGTTTAGCTATCGTCATTTTCTTGTCTCAAATTGGAATGTTTAAAGAGAAAATTTTAGGCTCTGATGTTGCGCAATATTTACCCTACCCCGAATTGGCTATTATGATTGGTTTTGTTGCCTTGACTATGGCAATCATGTTTTTATTACCAAAACTGACTAAAAAAGTACCCGCAGCTTTAACTGCTATTATTGTCGTTTCGGCAATTGTTATTTTAGGTGGCATTGAAACAAATACGGTTAAATCATTTATAGTAGCTGGAAGTGGTAATCCTGATGCTGGTATAGCAGGCGGTTTACCAAGTTTTCAATTTGATATGTTTGCTCATATTCCACTGAATTTTGAAACCCTGTGGTTTATTTTGCCATATGCTGCCATCTTAGCTGCTGTTGGTTTAATTGAATCTTTATTGACTTTAAACTTAATTGATGAATTAACTGAAACGCGAGGCAATAGTAATAGAGAATGCATGGCACAAGGTGGCGCAAACCTTGCAAATGGGCTTTTTGGTGGTATGGGTGGCTGTGCCATGATTGGGCAATCTATCATTAATGTAAATTCTGGCGGAAAAGGCCGTTTATCCGGTATTATTGCTGCACTTGCATTATTATGTTTTATTTTATTTGCGGGCCCACTTATTGAACAGGTGCCCATTGCTGCCTTAGTTGGGGTGATGTTTATGGTGGTTATTGGCACGTTTGCATGGTCAAGTTTTAGAATCATTAATAAAATTCCAAAGGCGGATGCTTTTGTACTTATTTTGGTATCAGCTATGACGGTGATGTTCGATTTGGCAATTGCTGTTATTGCTGGTGTAATTGTATCGGCTTTGGTCTTCAGTTGGGAAAACGCTAAACGTATTAGGGCTAGAAAAAGAGTTAGGGAAGATGGGACAAAAGTATATGAAATATGGGGACCATTATTCTTTGGATCAATCCAGGCGTTTAATGATAAGTTTGACGTGGTTGGTGATCCTAAACAGGTAGAAATTGATTTTATTGAATCAAAAGTATCTGATCATTCAGGGGTTGAAGCGATTAAGAATCTGGTTGAGAAATATGAAAAGGTTGGTAAATCTGTCACACTTAAACACCTCAGCCCTGATTGTGATGCCATTTTAATTAAAGCCAATCCTCATTTTAAGGACATTATTGAAACGGCTGTTGATGATCCGCGTTATTATGTGGTAACGGATCAAGTTGAACCTATCTAACATTATGCCCTTTCACTGCAAGTTATTTAGTATTGAGCAATCCAAAAGCATTCAAAAAATTGGCGCTGACTCCATGCTTTTAGGTGCTTGGACTGAAGGCAATGCTAAATCCATCCTAGACGTTGGAACTGGTACAGGAATATTGGCCTTAATGCAAGCCCAAAAATACCCAAAAGCATCTGTGATTGCCATTGAGCCAGATTTGGACTCCTTTGAAGAGGCATCATACAATTTTGAACAGTCTATTTTTAAAGACAGGCTACAAATTATCCATACATCACTTCAACATTTTGAGGCTATCCAACCATTCGATTTGATCATCTCTAACCCACCCTATTTTGAAGACGACTTCCTAAGCGAAGACACCAAACGCAATTCTGCAAGGCATACAATAACCCTTTCAATTGAAGAATTATACAGCTATGATATAAAACTACTCTCAGAAACCGGCCTATTCTATCTTGTCTTTCCTGAAACTGTGGCTAAACAACATTATGACATAGCAAAGGCCAAAGGTTTGAACGTAAAACAAGTTTTATTGGCTAAGACTGAAGATGGCATGACCATTAGACATTTTGTTTGCTTTTCAAAACAAAGCACAGCTTGTACCACTGATGAAATAATCATTAAATACAAAAACGGCCTTTACAGTAAAAAGTATGTTGAATTGACTAAAGATTTTTATTCGAAGACCTTAGCGTTTTATCAAGATGAGGTAATTTAAGTAGAACACCTAATCGTATCACAAACGTTTACAATTGTATAACAAACGAAAATAAACGGTTATTATACGACTACAAACTTTATTCTGACTTGCTTTACAAAATGGATTTTCACATTATTAAAAGGCAATTTGTGTTTTTAAAGTGCTTATGCATTCTATCATTCAAGCTACAATTCAAAAACAGGTTGGTGCTCATGGTTTAAGGCATAACTTTGCAACACATCTTTTATAGTCTGGAACGAACTTATGACCTATTCAAAATTTTATTGGGTCCTTCATCTACCAAAATGACAAAAATATATACGCATATAGCTAAAAATCATTTGCCATATGTTAAAAACCCACTAGATTCTTTATATTTGAATCAAAACCAACAAAATACATAATGCGGGTATATGTACCTAGGTGTTTATACCCACATGTTGTAGAGCATTAAGATGAAAAGGGAAACAAATACATGTGTTGAATGTGAAAGTGAATATTATACTGACACATCTAAAATGGCTGCCCTTTGTCCAGACTGTTCTCATTATTTATATGGATATGAAAACTGCCTTCATGTTATTGAGAATAATAGATGCAAAAAATGTTACTGGAATGGACAATCGTCTGAATATGTCAATAAACTAAAGAATGAAACCACAAATTAAATACATAGAACTCAAATCTGGGTTTTCAGATAATGGGCCAGCTTGGATTGGAAAAGTAGAATTTTCAAAAAGTGGACAGACAGTATACTTCAACGGAAAATCATTTAAAAGACTAAAATCAGGAGGAATATCGGGAAATCATTACGATTTGGAATCTGATGATGAATATTGGATTTCAGGAGTGAAAAAGAACGGACAAGACCGGCATTGGGCTGGAGGCGGAAAAGTGATGATTGACAGAGCCATAATCCAAGAATATTTGAAATTGGTTGACTTTGATTTTATTGATGATAATCATTTCGAGTTAGTTGATATAATTCCAACTGACAAACAGAAGTTTAAAGAAATTGAAAATGAAAGCTATTCGGCTGACGAATTTAATCCAGAATTAAGATTTAAAAAACCAAATGAATTAACAGATGATGAATTAGAATTTGTAATTCAAGACTTAAAAGATGGAGAAGAATCTTCTGCGTTTAATAAAGCTAGAAGGTCTTTTAAAAGAAGTCGATTAGAGTTCGAGGAAGAATTAGAAAATAGAAAAAACGCTCTACAACAAGGTGTAAAAATGCATTGAAACGCATTTTACATTAAACGTTGGGCACAATTCCTCCCTTTTCCCGAAAAAAAATAATTACTTTAAGGTAACGTTTTGTACCTTGTTAAGGCTCATTGCAAGACCGATTTCTAATTGATGCTACTTAAGCTCGAGCGCAATTCTGGTTGGAATG
>Ga0316189_10000232_pt1 | contig 54589 bp, 70 predicted proteins | sample LowCovwburrow_MG_FD_204930 | JGI IMG/M metagenome (GOLD analysis project Ga0316189, IMG submission 204930) | Coastal sediment microbial communities from Maine, United States - Lowes Cove worm burrow | ecosystem: Environmental > Aquatic > Marine > Coastal > Sediment | place: USA: Maine... | reverse complement strand
AAACATGCTGATTTCGTAACCTGGAACTTGACTAAGGGCATGACATACCCTTGGATGATGGTACTACAGGAAGCATTGTTACAGTTTGATTTTGGTTATTACATGTTTGAAAAGGTCTGGGCTATCAAGAGAGTTGATGGCGAGCTGCGCATGTGTTACCAGAAGCTAGCCCCAAGGCATCCGATGGATGTTGTTGAGGGTGGTTGGCGTTTCGATGCCAATGGTGGGCCGAAAGGTGTGTGGATGTATGACGCTGAAGGTGGCATGGATAGCGTTTTTATCCCCGTTGAAAAGCTCGCAATCTTCACACATCAACTGGAAGCCGGAGAGTTAACTGGTCGATCAATGCTTCGGCCAGCATATAAGCATTGGTTTATTAAAGAGAACATCTACAAAATTGATGCAATCCAGAAAGAACGTCATGGTATTGGTATTCCGGTTATTAAATTACCGCACGGGTTTACTGTAGAGGATAAGAATAAAGCGCACGAAATTGGTAGGAATCTGCGGAGTAATGAGAAAGCGCACGTTGTTTTGCCTCCTAATTGGGATCTCGTATTCGCGAAACTCGAGGGTCAACCTGTTAGTGCTCTAGAAACTGCTGAACACCATGCACGGATGATTTATCAATCAGTCCTTGCACAGGCATTGTGGGCAAGTAATTCTGCCGATGGCGAAGCTTCTATGGACATGTTCTATAAAGCTTTGCGGCATTTGGCAGAAAACATTGCTGTAGTTGTTAACACTTGGATTATTCCACAACTGATTCAGGCTAATTGGGACACGGATAAGTTTCCAGAGCTGCGTGTACGTAAACTAGGTGATACTGCTGAAGCCCGAACGCTCTCTTTTGCTGTGAGAAACTTCATTGGGGCCGGGGTGATTGTACCTGATGATCGCTTAGAAGAGTGGGCACGAGATGTTATTGACGCTCCTAAGGCTGATAAGGCTACAGCTAGAGAGATCGCTACCCCGCAATTAGGTAAATCTGCTAAGGCCGGTCTACCAAGACAGTCACAAGCAAAGAATCAGCACATTGGTCCCCAGGCACGTGGTGCTGGAGATCAGGGCGGCAATTAGATAAAGGTACTTTGCCGGCGTGATTTTAATAGAGATATAAGGTATAATAAATCTATGGATCCCTATAACCAAACCCCGATACGATTGAATGATGTAGATGTCGTGGATGAGGGAAATCGTTTTGGGTATTGGACTGATATTACAGGGTTGGAGTGTAATGAACTTAACCAATCCTGGATTCAGGCTATGCCATTAGGTACTTATGTCCATCCTGTCCATGGTCCGATCATTGTAAGTAAAGATCGGGTTAAGCAATTTGCAGATAATGTGAATGCTGGTGTACGTGGTCAGGAATTGGATATTGATTACGACCATAAGGCGAAGACTACCGAGGCTGCTGGATGGGTTAAGGAAGCGCGATGTAACTTCCGGGATACCGATCCTAAAGCTCGTGGGCTGTGGTTGCTAGTTGAGTGGACGGCTGAAGCTGCGGATAAGATTCGTAGCAAAGCGTATCGCTACTTCTCGCCAGAGTTCATTGATAAATGGACTCACCCTGCTACACAAAAGCAGTTTAATGATGTCTTGCTCGGCGGTGCCTTGACGAATCGTCCGTTCCTGAAAGGCATTCTACCCATTAACTTGTCTGAGATGACAAGTATTCCCACAGAAGAAACACAAGGAGAAAATGACGTGGATCGAGAATTGCTCGAAGCCATTGCTACTTCGCTTAGTGTTAAGTTTGAAGCTTCTGTTTCGGATGCCGATCTCCAAGCACTGATTTCTGTAGCTGCTCAAGCTGCGAATGAAGGTACGGACGGCAACGATGACAGTGATGCATCAGATGGTGACACTACCGATAGTGCAGATAATACAGAACAGCCGGTAGCTGCAAATGAAAACGATTTAGTTCAGCTTGCTGAAACTAATCCAGCTATCAAAGCTCTGATTGAACGCGTGAATAAGATGGAAGTCGCTTCACGCCTTGCCGATGTAAATGTTCGCCTTAGCGAATTGAACACTACTGACCAGACTTTGGTTCCCGCCGTACAAAAGAAGGTTGCTAATCTTCTCGCCAGTGCGCCGGAGAACGTAAGTACTCAACTCTTCGAAGTAATCAAAGACTTTGTTGATGGTAAAGCTGTAGTGAAGCTTGGTGAAGTCGGAGTCTCTGGCTCAGGTTTCCAACGCCAAGCAGATAATTCTGATAGCGCTGGTAGCCAGTTTAACGACTTGGTGGTGAAGCTGACTGAGGGTGAGAGCCCTATGGCTTATGCTGACGCCGTAGAAAAGGTGTCCGTTGACCATCCTGACTTGTTTGACCGTTACCGTGCTGAGTCCTTTTCAGGAGGTATGGCCTAATGTCAGGTCCCGCATACGTATTAAGTAAAGGTTTTCTTGTCGGCGAAGCTATTGCACAATATCATTTTGTAAAGCTTGTCGGTAGTGAGACGATTAACATTTGTGACACGCAAGGCGAGAAGGCCATTGGTGTTGCGCAAGAGGAACTGACTGCTAGTGATGCGACTAATAGTCGTATTGGTAATGTGCAGATCCTCGGAGTTTCTCGAGTTATCGCCGGTGCTGCTATCACTGAGTTCGCTAACGTAACTGTTGGTGCAGATGGCCGCGCTGAACCCGCTATTCTAGGTGATGTTGTAGTTGGCATTGCTATGAATGCTGCAGCTGCTGATGGCGATCACTTTGATGTCCTGCTCACCCCTAGCGGCTACATCGTAGCATAAGGAGTTATTATGGCCGTATATGATCCCCGCGGTGGGGGTGACGTTCATGTTGATGAAGTCCTGACTAACATTTCTGTTGGTTATCAGAACGAATCATTTATCAGTGAACAGCTTGCCCCTGCTGTACCCGTAAGAAAGCAAACTGATAAGTACCGCATCTTCGGTAAAGAAGGTTGGGTACTTGAGCCTGGCGATGATTATCGTGCGCCTGGTGCGGAAGCTAACGAAATTCCGGGTCTCACAGTATCAACTGATACTTACTTCTGTCAAGAGCATGCTTTGCGTATTGCTGTTACTGATGAGGAACGTGAGAATGCAGATTCGCCTCTCGCACCTGATCGTGATGGTACGGAGCTTGTAACTGATAAGATCCTGCTTCAACGTGAATTGCGTGTACGTGATTTGGTTTACGCTACCGGTAACTATCCCGCAGGCAGTGTAGTAACCCTGGCTGGTACTGACCAGTGGAATGATTACGCTAACTCCGATCCGATCGGTGATTACAAGACTGGTCGTGATGTTATTCACAGCCAGCTCTTCATGCATCCCACAAAGACGGTTGTCCCTTACCAGGTGATGTCCACTTTGGAAGATCACACCGACTTCATCGAGCGTATTAAGTACTCTCAGGCAGGTGTACTTACGCCTGAGATCGTTGCGCGCGTGATGGGCTCGGCACAATTTATTGTGCCTGGTGCAGGTTACAATTCTGCCAACATGGGTCAAGCGGAATCACTTGCTTATATCTGGGGTAAGAATGTGCTTATGGCATATGTCCCGCCTCGAGCTGGTATGCGTATTCCAGCATTCATGTATGAGTTTGTCTGGAAGAAGGGTGGCCGAGATCAGGTTACTACGCGCTGGCGTGCTGAGTCACGTGGTGCGGATGTTATCCAGGTAGCGCGTCGCTATGACCACAAGTTCATTGCCAAGGATGCTAGTAACGATTCGCTTGCTGGCTATCTAATCGTTAATGCTATCGCCTAGGAGCTCTCATGGCAAAAGTCCCCTACGCTCGTAATCTAATCAAAGCTGGAGCACTTGATGACGAAGGAACTAATGTTCGTCATGTGTTTAAGCCTGGTGAACGTATTACGGGTATTAGCATTGAAGTCGTACAGGACCTAATTAAATTAGGTGCTGTAGAGCTTCGCGATGCTTCTTCAACTTCAGAAGAGCTTGAGGGCGTTGAAACTGCCGAAACGCCTGCCACTCAAGCACCATCCTCCACTTCTGATCAGGAGTAATCGCGAACATGTCGTACCTGTCGGTCAGCGAAATACAGAGTTGGTTGCAAGCTACTAAGCATGTAATTAGCGCTGTAGACACAAACCTTGAAGAAGCCGCCTTCGAGAAGATTGTGGGTAAAGTTGGCCGCAGGTACGACACTTCTACTTGGGTAGACACTGCTACTACTCCGACCATGATTATAAATCTCATGGCGATGCAGGTAGCTGCAGATGAATACCGCAAGTGGGTATCAGAAAATCGAGGTGAGCCAGACTATTCTGACTCCCTTGATGAACGTATTATGCGGCTCTGCGAAGGTATTGCAGATGGTTCAATAATTCTGTTTGATGGCTCGGACGAAATTAGTCCTAGCCCTGACACATCTTTAGGTGGAACACCTGCAGGATTCCCTACTGATGCAGCTACTGAGGCATATGATACATTGCCTTTTGATGACGGTAGTGCACCAAGGGTATTTCAAATGAATATGAGATTCTGATGTCTGAGAATCGTAGTGTTACATCAGGTATTGCAATGGAGTGGCAGCCTGACCTTAAGTTCATGGCTGAGAGTTTTGATGTTCTAGGCGTAAATGTAAAATCATTTCGCGAACCTCTAACTCGCGCTGTTCGACAAGTAATGACTAAATCATTGCAGCAGAACTTCGATGTTGGAGGTCGGCCGACATGGCAACCTCTGATAGATAGTACCAGGCAGCGGAAACAGAAGTTAGGTTATAGTAATAGAACACTTATTGCTACTGGTGCTCTAAGGCGTGTTGCCGGTCAGATTAATCTTTGGAAGATTAATCGAACAGAGGCGGCAATGCAATTACCTCAGAAGGTTTGGTACGGTGTAATGCACCAAACAGGCTGGACACCGCAAACAGAACGTGATGCTCTTTCTGATCTTATTGGTGGTCCGGCTAGGCCTTGGGCTGTCTTCCAAAGAGAAGATATAGGCGATATCGAAGAAATCTTTTTTGAATGGATTGAAGAGCGTATTGAACGTGATATCGCTGCAGGTCGTAGGTCAGGATTCTAATGACTACGTTTAACCTTAAAGATATTACCGATTACATGGAAACATTCTTAGAGGCTGAGGCAGGGACATTAGGTATTAACTACGTCCAATACGGAGGAGATCCTATTGATGGAGGCATTCCTGAAGTACCTGCTGTAATAATCGAACCAGGCGTTAAAGAGCGTACGCTATCTGGTACAGGTCATCAAACAACTAATCGGTTTGTCATAGCTTTGTTTGTTTATCATACTAGTATTGAAGGTGTAGAAGCTATCCAGAAAGCTGCGGACGAGCTCACAGAAGCTTTGGAGACAGCTATAAATACTGAATGCTTACCTGCTGCTCGAGGCGGAACTAAGTTTAACGATCTCCTGACGCATGGTTATGTTACAGACATTCAATATGGTTTTTTTGAGATGGCAGATAAAATCATGCGAGTTAATCGTATAACCTTTCAAGGTTTGAGTAAGACAGGATTAATATAATGGGTAAACTTAGCGTCAATTTTAAGAATAGACCTGCAGGAGATCCCCTAGAAGTTCAAGGTCCATCAGCTACTAGGCGATATCTCACGTATAACAAAACTGTTAGAGATATTGAAGGCGAGGATATTACCCTTGGCTTGCCAGTAGCAAAGCCTTGGGTCCCAAAAGATCCTGCTGAGGATCCCTGGGGTTTGTACAAATGGAAGTCCGCTGACTCAGCGCCAGTAGATACGGAGAATCACGATGAGTAATGTTGGTATTGGTGCTGGTGGTGTAATCGGCATCGCACAGGAAGTTACAGTTGGCACTTACGTCGCGCCGACCAAATTCTTCCCTGTGAGATCAGAAAATCTATCGGTTTCGCAAACCACTCACAAGAGGCGCGTTATCCGAGGTACTGCCGACGCGTTAGGCCAAAAACGTGTTAGCCAGGAGGTTGGCGGCGATATCGTCATGGAAGCTCTCCACGATGTCCTACCTTACTTCTTGTATGCAGGTCGCTGGAGTATTCTCAAGAGCGGTGCAGGTCCTTATACTTATGCAGCTACCCCTTCAGACGTCGCGTGCTTGTCTGATGGTGAAACTCTTTCTATTACTGTTGTACGTAATGGTGTTGTGTTTGGTTATACGGGCTGCGTTGTAAGTAGTATGGAACTATCTATTGATGATGAAGGCATCATGGCTAGTTCTTTTAGTATCATCGGTTTGGATGAAGCTGTACAGTCCGCACCTACAGCTTCTTGGCCATCAATAGAACCTTTCGGCAACACTGAGTATACTGTTGAAATTGATGATGGAGCTGTTACAGACTTTGATAGCTGGTCATTCAGTGTTGATAACTCTGGCGAGGCGCAATACCGCATCGATGGGAATCTCACAGCACAGTATATCAAGTTTGGTGAACGTACCTCGACTCTAAGTGTTTCGCGAGACTTTATCAATCGTACTGACTACGACGCGTTTAAAGCTCTTACGGCTCAGAAACTTGAGCTTACTGCGAGTGATGCTACGCACTCAATTTATGCAGAGATCCCGGTTGCTTATAAGCAATCGTATGAAGTAGGCCTGTCAAGTCAGGGAGATTTGATTATGGGTCAGATAGAGTATGAAGGTGTGTACGATGCCACTGTAGGTGGCTCGGCTACTCTTACGGTAATAACTACAGAAGATATTTAAGTCGTGCGCGGAGGCTGTTGGTCGCCAGGCGAGGTTCATTCCCTCACTTACGCAGGTTCGATTCCTGTCCGCGCCACTAAGTTTATAGAGAAGCACAGCTTCTCATAGACTTTACATAGACCCTGATAGAATCTTCATAGACTTAATTGAACACTAGCTCTAATATAAGTACTAAGGGAAGTTGATAATAAAGTCTATAATATGATTCTACGTGAGTAATAAAGGAATATAGTTATGGTAATAGCAGCGGTAAGCGTCGGTAGTGAGAGGAAAGAACTTAAATCACTTCCCGGCGCTTTTGTTATTCTAAGGCGTATGACTTACGGCGAAAAGATCCACCGTCAAGAGCAGTCTATGAACGAGGCTGTTATGCGCGAGCCTAAAGGCAACCGGGCGCAGCGTCGTAATAAGAAGCGCGAAACAGAAATGGTAATGAATCTTGCACAACGTGCGGCTCAGGAGTTTGAGTTTGCTAAGTGCATTGTTGAGCATAACCTAGAAATCAAGGAAGGCGTACTCTTCGACTTTACAGATCCTGGAGCGCTAGACTTTCTCGATCCTCAGGTTGGTGAAGAGATCTCAAGTCTAATCGATGATATGAATAACTTCGATAATGACGAAGAAGGTGATGACACGGGAAACTAGAATATCTGCTGCTGAAGCACATCGTGCAGGGTGCGGCAGCGGCAGATGATCGTGTGTCATTCTTTACTACGATGCATGTACTGTGTGCGACATATCATGCATTGCCTAGTGATATTTTAAATGAAGATGCGTATATGATACACGGATTAGTACTGGCTGCTAAAGCATTTACTGAAAAGGAAAAACTTGAAAGTAAGAAGCAGCAACAGCAAATACGATCAAGAGGAAAGCATTAGTGGCTCTTTCAGCTAGAGAATTACTACTAGTCATGCGAGCTCGAGATGAAGCGTCTCGGGTTATTCGCGGTGTCGGTGGTACTCTCAGAACTCTTGGTGGTGATACTAAGACCGCTGCTGACAAGATGCAGAGCATTGGTACGGCAATGATGACTGTAGGCGCAGGGCTAACCGCTACTGGCGCTGCTGCATTATCGTTCTTCAATGACGCTACTAGTGCTGCTGCTGATTACCAGAAAGCTACTGCACTAACACTTACACAGACTTCAGGCTTGAATACTAATTTGGCGGAACTAAGTCAGATTGGTAAGGATGTTGCTAAAGAAGTGCCACTTGCATTTTCAGAGATGCAAGAAGGCTTGTTCGATATTTTCTCAACTATCGATACAACTGTTCCGGAAGCTGCTCAAGCATTAGAGCTTCTTGCGAAAGCAGCTGTAGCAGGTGACGCGCCGCTACGTTCTGTAGCTCGTACAGGTTTGGCTGCACTTAATGCCTGGCAAATGCCGGTAGAAGACTTGAACAGAGTTCTTGATACTCAGTTTAAACTTGTCGAGTTCGGTGTTGGTACGTATGATGAGTTTGCAAGTTCTATCGGTCGAGGCATTCCTGCTGCAGTATCTGCTAATCAGGATCTAGAAACTCTTGCAGGTACTCTAGCCTTCTTGACTCGTAACGGTCTAAGTACTTCGCAAGCTACTACTTCAGCTGCACGCGCTTTCGAATTGTTCTCAACCCCTAAAGCTGTTAACAATTTAGAAGCGTTAGGTATTACTGTAAAGAATTCTAATGGTGAATTCGTTCAGATGAATGACCTCATCACTCAGCTAGCTACTAATCAGGGCTGGGCGGCTATGACGAGTCCTGAGCGGAAGACGTTCTTCGAAGAAACTTTTGGTAAAGGTAGTATTCAAGCTAGACGCTTCTTCGATGTTGCTATTCCAAACTGGAAAGCTTATAACAATCTTGTCAATGTAATGCTTGATGCGGAAGGGGCTATGGATAATGCATATCAAATTATGTTTGAAACGCCCATTTCTAAGATGCAGCTTATGCGCAATGAGTATGAGATCCTTAAAACTGAGATTGGTGATCGACTACTCCCAGCTAAATTAAAACTGCTTGAAGCTCTTACAGGTTTGATTGATCGTTGGAATGCTCTTAGCCCTGCGCAACAAGACATGATTGTTAAGTTTGCAGCGATCGCAGCAGTTGTAATGACTGTAGTAGGTGTTATACTACTTCTTGTCGGTGGTGCATTACTTTTCGTAGGTACTATACTTCCTATGCTTGGCGGTGCAGCAGCACTTGCTAAAGGTTTTGTAATCGTATCTGTTGTAATAGCGCTCTTAATTGCTGCTTTCATACTACTTCGACCGCACTGGGATCTTATCAAAGAGAAGGCAATCGCGACCGGTGAGGCGATTGGCGCATTCTTCTCTAGCCTTCCAGAACATTGGGAAAGTTTTAAAGCTGTATTAGGCGAAGTTACTGCATTGATGAGCAGCTTCTTCGAACTAATTAAAACTAAATCTGGTGAAGTAAGTGAAACTCTTGCACCTGCATGGGAGGCTTTCCGCACAGCAGCTGGAGATGCCTGGGAGTGGGTTAAAGAAAAAGCTTCTGAATTCTGGGAATGGCTTTCATCTACCTTTGGTCCTGGTATAAAAGATATCATGGACACCGTTATAGAGGCGTTTAGCGATGTTCAAGAAGCCGTCGAAAAATTCAAAAACTCCTCCAAGAAGAACTGGGATGAGATTAAAGAAGTTATCCTGGCTGTATGGGACTTAGTCACTCTAAAGACTCGTATTGCATGGGATATAATCAAGTCAATCTTTTTATCAGTCCTACCACCTTTAGTTGATCTTGTAAAAGCCCTCTTCAACACTATGAAGGAGCATGTATCGGTCGTAATGGGTGCGATGGCTGATGTCATTACTGCAGTATGGAACGTCATTGTGGCAGGTATAAAGTTTAACATCATTCTCTTGACTGGTATAATTAGACTTGGTTTAGCTGTCTTACGTGGTGACTGGAGTGCGGCGTGGGATGCTATTAAAGATATTGCGAAAGCTGCCTGGAATCTTATGGTAGCAATAGTTAAACTTGGCTGGGCTCTTATTAAAGCATCCATCGCGGTCGGTATGTCATCTGTAAAATCAACGCTACGTGCAGGTTGGGAAGTAGTAAAATTCATTTTCAAGGCTGCATGGGAAGCTATCAAAGCTGCTGTAAAGGCTGGTGTGCGTGCTGTTGAGACATCCATTAGAACTTTCAAACGTGTCATTATAGCAGTCTTTAATGGTGCTAGTACATGGTTGAGAAGTGCTGGTAAAGCTATTGTAGAGGGTCTAATTGGCGGTATTAAGGCCATGGCTCAAAGACTTAAGAACACGGCTGCAAGTATGGCGAGCTCAGTTACTAGTGCTTTCAAGGGTGCGCTTCGTATTAGTTCACCATCGCGTGTAATGATGGGACTAGGCCAAGATACTATGCGAGGTTTCGAGAATGGTCTTGGATCGGGTTGGAAAGATATCGAACGCTTCCTCGAGAACTCTGTGAGATCAGACGCGTTTACACCGGATTTGCGCACCAGTGCTCCAACACTACAAGCACCAGTTAGCTTCGAGCAAAGCGAATTACTTGCAATACTTCGAGATATTCGAGATCAAGGTGAAGCCGGGACAAGGCGCGGTCTCGTTGTTGAAGGTGATTTGGTCCTAGGCGATGCGAGTCCTGATGAGGCAGTTGAGAAACTTGATCTGTGGGCTAGCTCAGAATTGGCTGGTGTGTAATGGCTGTAGGTGATCTTGTAACCGACGATTATATGTTTGAATATAATGGATTAGCTATTGGTGCTACTACTGATTATGGCTTGACTATGGTCCGCAACCTGATCGGGTATGGATCTCACAGGTCGAGTGCATTACGTTTTGGGGCACATGGTATGCATGCTGGTCGTACCTATGCTATTGAGAAGTTGCCTATATTCGATGGTGAGATTAGAATCACTGATGACGCAGACTTTGAAACAAAGCGACGAGCACTTACCAGCGCTTTTCAAATTACTGTAGGACCCGATGACCGGGAGCTATTAGTATTTCGACTTCCTGGGGCTGGTACGAAGGTTCAAGCCTTGTGTAGTTGTTTAGGCGTTGATTTAGAGATTGATCGCCTACATTCGATAAATGTACCTAGGTTTAAAGTACGTTTAGAGATGGCTGATCCTATCCTGTATGCACTTACAGCTGTTAATACGGTGTTTACTGTATCGAGTGATACACAAAGTATTGCTAACAACGGTAATGCACCTGCTGGATGGACAGCAAGTCTTTTAGGGCCAGCTACAAATCCAATACTTACTCATAACGGTACTGGACAAGTGATTGCTTTTACGCAATTAGAACTAACAGGATCAGATACGTTAGTGTATGATTCATATGAGGGCACCGTAAAAGTTAACGGTGTGGACAAAGGTAACTTCATCCAAGGTGATTTTTCTTGGTTTGATTTATTGCCAGGGAGTAACAGTATTAGCTTGTCCGCTACTGATGCTTCTATGGCAACATTTACATTAACACATCGCGATGCATATTGGACGGTTTAAATGTCTATTCCGGATTATGATATACACGTTTTAAATAACTTAGCTAGATATGGTCAACCTGGTATAACTCTAGGAATTATTGACGGATTAGAAAGTGTCATTAGATATGGCGTAAATGGTGCTATAACCATTGCTAGTACACCAGAATCAGTTACTAATATAGGTGGGGTATACACCGGATTTCCAGCTAGTGCAGAAACTATGACAATTGTTAGTGACAGCACTGAAGATGCGCTTGGTGGTACCGGGGCACACTACGTTGAACTGCATGGGCAAGATGAGAACGGGGATATGCAAGAACTCGTCTATGCATTGACAGGGACTACTCCCGTGGTTACTACGGAGCAATGGTTGAGGTGTTGTGAAGCCATGTGCGTTAACTCGGCTGGCTCGACTGAGACTAATGTAGGTACTATTACGCTTACCCATACTACTACAACTGCTAACGTATTTGGTCGTATAGATCCGGGCAAGGGCGTAACCAAGAATGCTCTGTGTGCTATACCAAATGGTCACTATGGCTGGATGAACCGAGCTTACGTAAACGCTCAGAATACTGCTACTAAAGATCGTGGGTCATGTCAGCTAGCTGTTAGATTTAAGCCAGGGCTTAACCAACCTTGGATTGAAACTTTTGAATTCTGGATTCCTAATGAACTGCCCCAACCCTTACCATTTCAGGGTGCATTGATGTTGCCACCTCGCAGTGACTTCGAGTTTGCGATTATAGATACAGATACAAATGACATGTCATTTGCAGCTGGATTTGATTTAACGGTCATGAGAATGCTGTCATAATGTTATATCTTGAACAGCATCCCCCGAGGCGTCGACAATATTACCTCACTAGACGTGAGCCGCCTTCAGGTGCAATAGTACTTCATACTGCTGAAAGTTTCGCTGATATAGTTTTACCAGATCAAGGTGCGGAGGGCGTTGCAGGATTCATTTCTACACGCCTAGAACCTGGATCATACCATACAATAGTTGATTCTGATAGTATAGTTCGCGTTGGTAATTTTAATTGGACAATGTTTGGTGAAGGAACTGGCGGAAATAAATTCGCGTTACATCTTAGTTGGGCCTGTGAGGCTGATCAATGGGGACCGCTGATTGCGCAGGGATGGGCTGATAAGGCACTCAATCGAGGTGTTGCAGCAGCTGTGCAAATGGCTGAATGGTTAAAGACCGCTCATGGTATTGTTGTACCGGCTAAACATATAACGAAGGCTGAGTATTTCGATCGTCAACCTGGATTTATTGCTCATGGGGAATTAGATCCTAAACGCCGTCATGACCCAGGAGGCCGGTTCCCTTGGGAGATATTCTTAAGTCGTTTCAGTGCTGGGACAGGTATACAAGTAGAAAGGCAGGAGCATCCGGTGAGTGATGCACTTATATTACCATCAAATCGCAAGCGAACAATTGAACGTATTCAGCAGGCAGCTAAGGCTGCAGGGTTCTATGGAGGTATGATTGATGGGGATCCATTTGAAGGTACGGCAGAAGCTGTTGAAGCTTTGGCTGCTGAATTGAAAAGTTTTGAGGTGGCTGCAGTATTACGTGATTTATTGCAGCAACGTAGTGATTTAGAAGCCGAGATTCTGGATTACGAGGACCAGCTCCGTGGGTCTTGAGTTTGTACCAAATTCACCTAGCGCTCAGTTTGCTGGATGGCGTAAAGAGATAGAGCGACGTCTTGAGACTTTAGAGACTTCAAAACGTCTTCCAGGAGGCAACGGATTAGAAATTGCTTCTGATCATAATCAACCAGCTTTAAAAATTCTCGACAATGGTGCATGGGATCAACCGCGCCTCCAGTATAATTTTGTCACGCCAGAAGATTTAACCACGACTAGTGTTAGTTATGAAGACATTCTTATTTCTAATGTAACTGTAACTGCAGAAGTACTTTCTCTACGTTTTGATTTAACGTCTTCAGCTGCAGCGACAATAGCAACAGCTAAAATACTGTTTAATGGTATTGCTGCGTCTGATGAGTACTTTGTCGAGAATGATACCGTTCAGTGCATATATCTTTGGAACATAATGGATGTAGCTATGATTGGTACGCAAGGGCAAATAACTATACAAGCAAGACGTTTTGAAGGTGTTGGTGATGTGACCATAGCTCGCCCGGTTAGGTGCTATTTCTTACCGCTAGCAAGTACTACAGAAGCTACTAAGGGAGGCAAACCTAGTGGCGCGAATTGATGAGTACACCTTCTTGGTTACTGATTTACTTACCGGAGACGCTGTTAGTCCGGTAATTCTAAGTTCGTTTTATTGGGATGAACTGTATAATGCGGCTGGCGGTGGACAAGCTACTGCTCGTATAGAATTACCTACGACCACTAAAGAAATCTTCCGTCCGTGGAAGCATGCTTTGTGGGCCGTTAAAGATGGGGAGATTGAATACGGAGGTATTATAGGGCGAGTGCAGCCTCGAGGAGGCGCGCAAGTTATCCAAATACCTGTACACGGATTTTATACCTACTTCCAAAGCCGTCTGTTGCGGGGTACTCAGGGTATGAGTTATGCGACGCTACAAGACGATGTAGATATTGTTTGGGATAATGTCGATATATTTCACATATTCAAGGATCTAATCGATCATGCTCAGTCGTTTGTAGATGGGAATATTGGCGTCGGTGTAACTTGGGATGCACTATCAGGTCGATTGCTCTCGTCAACGCGTCATACATACAATGGTAAATATATCGGTGCGGCTATTGATGAGCTTGTAGCTCGCCTCAATGCCTTTAGTTTCAGACAAGTTTATGCATTTGTTGATGATAAGCCTACCGTATCGTTTAAACTTGAAGCACCTAACCATGCTGGAATCATTGATGCGCCCTTAGTATTAAAGACTGTCACTACAGCAGAACAAACTGTTGCAAGTAGGAATGCATTAGACCTGGATGGCTCATCTGGAGCACATGCCGAGGCAGGAGATATTTCAGGATGTACTACAAGTCTTGAAGCACGTATTTCAGTAGAGTTGGATGACTGGACACCTGTAAGCGATGTCACTCTCATGGCTAAGTGGGAAGAGACAGGCGATCAACGTTCTTGGCGATTACTACTATTGACCAGTGGTAAACTACGTTTTGAATGGTCTGAGGATGGTACAGCTGCAACTATAATATCTGAAGATTCATCTGTTGCTGTGCCTTATAGTGATGGAGATCTGGGTACTCTCTGTGTTCGGTTTAACGCTTTTGGTTCTGTAGGTAGTCGTACTTTCTTTTATACGTCGGATGATGGCGGAGCTTCATGGTCGGCTATTACTGAAGACCCATTCGAATCTCAATTCTTAAACGCTTTCTAAATTAGGAGGAATCATATGTCAAACTTACCTACAAGCCTTATTGATGGTGATCCAGATCACACAGACTCGCATAACGATACTAACACTCAAGTTAATATCAACTCACGTCCTGCAACGGTGAACACTGTAACGCACTCATCTGCAGGAGCCTTGGCACTAGATGCTACGGATGGGCACATTGCAATAGTTACTGTAGAGGCAGATATTACTAGCTTCTCTGTATCTAACCTAACTGATGGCTTGCCGTTCTTGCTTATGCTTGTTGGTGATGGCGTTACTACACACGAAGCTGACTTAAGTGCGATTAATATTAATGACACTGATACGATTAATGCTTCATTGTCTGTAGGTGCAACAGCACGATTGCAAGTAAGTTTTACCCAATATTCGTCAAATCTATGGGCGCCTGGTGGACTGGTGACTTGGTCCGCGACTGAGAGTGCTGAGGCGTCTGGTATCTCTCTTGTGGGTACTGCTGATGTAGCCTATGTCGGTAACTTTACTTCTACGCTTGCCGTACCACTACCTACTGGTATTGTTGCAGGGGACTTAATCGAGATCCTAGTTAGCACGCAGTACGACCCTGTGAGACCAGACCCGAGTACCCCTACAGGCTACACCCAGCGATGGGATGCTGGCGGTGATACTGGTTGGAGGCCTAGAGTAGCGAAGTTTTATAAGATTGCTAATGGTACGGAGTCGGGTACAGTTACAATCAATTGGAGTGAATCTGTACGTCCTCATGGTATCTCCCACGTATTCCGCGGTGTAGATCAAACTACTCCCTATGATGTCGCAGCTCCTGCCGAGTCTGTAGGTTCGGCTAATCCTAATCCACCTGGCGGCACTACGGTAACAGATAATTGTTGGGCTATAGCCTATTGTGCAGGCAACAAAGCTGGTGGTACTACTGCTACTATCTCATCCGGTTATACTGAATTAGTTAACCAGGATGATGATGACCGCTCAATTGTTAGTTGTTACTTTGCAATGGGTGCTGCAGGCTCTGAAAATCCTGGCGGTTATACCTGGAACACCGATAACTCAACAGCAATGACTGATTACCTGAGGCCTGCAACATAATGTCTATACTCGCCTATTACCGCGCGTCTCATCTTCTAAAAAACATTGCTCAAATCGGTCCGACATACGATGCAGCAACTCCAGATAAGTATGTAAACTTTCGAGTAGCACCTGAATACACAGCTCCCAAACCAATCGGTAGTGGACGGTATCGAGATGTATTAAATTCTGCTACTTGGGATATTGCAATCGCTGCTGCTCAGCCTGGCGATGTGATTCGCATCCGCGCAAACATTCCCCGCAATCTCACAGCTAGAGGCAACAAGTATGGTATCGGGGGAGCTAACATGTCGGAAGGTACTGATGGTGCCCCGATTGTTATTACATGCGACCCTAGTGTGTGGATTAATCCAAACGATACCAGTAATAATGTAGGCGCATTAGACATTATTAACATTGATCACGTACATGCCGTAGGCGTGAATGTTAAAAATTCTCAGTTCGGTATTCGTTGTATGAACGTTGAAGGTTCTGCTTCTAATCCTGTAAGAGTAGCTTATTGCACTGTTGAAGATATCGGCCACGCTGGTATTGCAATGCAGGGTTGGTGGACTACTATTACAGGTTCTGGAGGTACACCTTCTGCCGGATCAGGTAATGAGTATGGCTTTAGCCGACATCTGCTCTGTGAGGCTAATAACGTTACGCGAACGGGGCGCACTGATACAGAGTATGGCGAAGGCATTTACTTTGGTAGAGGTAGTACACCTGGCTGGGTTAGCTTTTGTGATAACTTCGTAGCACGGTATAATAACATCTCCCACTTTACTTCAGATGGCATAGATGTCAAACCCGGCTGTACTCAGTTTAAAGTACACGATAATGTTGTACGTTCTGGGCAAGCTCACTTTGGAGCACCTTTATCATTATGTTATGTTGCTTCTGGTATTGATTCCCTTCCAGGTTGGATGCCGGCTGATATAGAAGGTTATGTAGAAGGCAATCGTGTCTTTGACTTGAACTTATCTGAGACAGGCGGTACTACTTCTAACCAGCTTTGTTACTTTGGTATGTCTGGGTTACGCCTAGCTAACAACATATTCTGGGCTTATCCAGATAGCACTACTCCATTCTATGCCGCTGTTGTAGCGCGTATCGAAAAAGATGCTGCAGACTTCGGCACAGCTACTAGCTGGCTTTATAACAACCTTTATTGGGGTAGAGGTTTTGAGAACAGGGGTTATGGCGCTTCTCCGACACCATTGACTCTAGGAGCTTGGTTTACTGACTTAAACAATATTTACTCATCTGGTTACTCAGGTGGACAACATACCGCTACAAGTTCAGACTTTGATTATACTGTCGCTGCAGTAGGCGAAAATGATAGTGCAGACGACAATGGCTGGGGCTTTGGAGCTAACTTTGATTTAGCTAATGCTTCTGGCTTACAGGGAGCAGGTACAGCATTTACCAGTTCTAATTTATTTATTGATGCGGATATCTCACAGAGATCTATTCCCGGTGTAACCCCCAACCCTGGCCCATTCCAAGCATACTAAGGAGTCATAATGGCTGCAACTATATTCAATACCGCCAAAGGGCGGATTCAAGAATTTCACAACAACGTAAACGGTAATGATCCTACGAACTCAGCTCTGATTGTAGTTCTAATGAAGGCATCGGAAACTCACGCAGTACTGCAAGACTACGATGATCTGAGTACGTTACTTGCAGCAGGTGGTAATACTGAGTGCGACTTTACCAACTACGCCCGCAAGACCATCACCGACGCCGATATCGGAGCTGCTACTATCGATGATACCAATAATCGGGTTGACTTAGATATTACAGCCAACCCTACATGGACCAGTGCTGGGGGCACTACCGACAATAATATTCTTCGTATTGTGTTGTGCTACGACCCGGACACCACGGGGGGCACTGACGCCAACCTCATCCCGATCGCTGTGTATGATGCTAACACCACAACGCCTGGTGATGGTATTGATACTAATGGTTCGGATCTTAGCTGGGCTATCAATGCTTCTGGTTACGCTAGGGCATCGTAATGGCGTGGCAAGTAAATCATCTTCTATATGAAACAGATGGTACTTCTTCTCAGTCGCATACTTCTAGCAGCTTTACACCTACTGCTAACGCCGTCCTGTGCGTCTTCTATGGTGGATACCTAACATCTGAGACAGACACTATAGCTTGGGCTATTACCGATTCGGAAGGGTTAACCTGGACCCAGCAAGATAGAACTGGGGCTGGCAACACTTCTACTTCTGGTGGTCAAACAGAAGGAATATTCTGGTATGCTGATGTAGGTGGATCGCCAGCTGCTATGACGATCACCGTAGAGATGCATGCTTCGACATCGCACGAACACGGTTTTATGGTCTTCGAAATCGAAGACGGTGATGCTTCAACGCCATTTGACCAATTTGCAATATCTGTAGATCAGAACGCTTCAGCCGATCCTTTCACAACTGATACGTTAGGCTCTACACCTTCTTCTGGTTTGCTAGCTGCCGGCTTCCTTCAACAGCGTGCCAGTTCTGGTTCACGTTGGTGGGATGCAGCTCCTACTAACTGGACGACCCAAAGCTCGCCGACCACTTCAACATGGATCGACGCGGCTCTACTTCTCAACACTACAACTAATGTCACTTCAGTAAGTCATGGTGTAGCCGGCACTGCTGCACTACAGAACACTATGATGTTCATAGCTGAGGTCGCTGAAGCTGCTGGTGTAGAGATAGGTGGCGACTTAGCTACAGAAACCGATACAGCATTAGACAGCGATATCAGTGCATCTGGTACTGCTAGCATTGGTGGTGATCAAGCTGAGGAAACTGATACAGCTTTCGATAGTGAGATTACTGCTTCCGGTACTGCCACTATGGGTGGTGAGCTTGCCGAGGAAACAGATACAGCTATTGAAGGTGAGGGTATTGATCTACTTGACACCACTATCTTTAATAGTACTGCTGTTGACGAGATAGGCGCACACAACGATGGAACCGCGGGTAATCTCACAGGCAGGGTTTTGTGGGCTCAGGTTCTGGATGATTGTATGGGCGGTCCTGTGAGATCATTTATGGATGCGCGGATCCAAGCTGTAGGGGATACTAGCTTCGATGATGTGCAAGGTAATACATGGAATCTAGGTGGTACAGCTGCGATAGTAGCGTATGACTCTGTTACAGCAGAAGTATACACAGCTACCACCAACAAGGGCAACATACTTGAATTTGATGAAGGAGGTGTGGACAAACCCGTTACAGGTATACTAGCTATCGGAGAAGGCGATGGTGAGGATCAGGTACTGGTATACAAACAAGCTACACAGGGCATTGTTCCGTTATGGGAAGATAAGATAACCTACAAGGACCAATCCGATCCGGAAGCTTTAGAGGATCATGCAGATTTAAAGCTCTCAGCTGATTGTGATGGTGCAGAGCAAATTAGTCTTAGTATTGATCCGAGAAAGGCTCCGTATCATACTGATGCTATTGTAGGCTATTATGCGCGAGTCCTGATTCAAGATTCATATAATGATATCGACGAGATATCTTATTGGATTGGTAGGAAGCGAGTTACCTTGACAAAAGAGCAGGACGCCCAGCTTAGCTTGGAGATGACTCAGTGATTTGGTGGAGGGTGTACTGGGTCTATGCGCCCTCCACCGTTTATTTTAAAAGGTAGAAATGGATATTATTGAACTTATTACAATTGTTGCCCCTCAAGGCGTATCTGCAGGTTTTGGTATAACACTAGCTATTGTTTTTATCCGAATCGTACGTCAAGCATATGTAGATAGTTCAGAGCAATACAGGTTATCGGCTGTTAACGCTAATGACATGGTGGGGGAATTGCGTGGACATCTGGAGTCAATCCAAGTACGTTTAATAGATATGGCTACTCAGTTAGGCAATTGCAAAGCAGAGTCGGCGATGGCTAGGCAACGGGCTACAAGCCTTGAAACTCGTTTGATTGATTTAGAGAAACAACTGAAAGGTAAGTTAAATGGCGAATGAAGAAGGTGCACTAAAACTGCGTACTCCAGTTATTCGTACCGTAGTACCCTTTGTCGCAGGTATGATTGGTACCGCGCTACTTAGGTGGACTGGTATGAATTTCGATGACGCATTCTTGGAGGAGTTCGTTACGGTTGTAATTGGAGGCTTGTACTACATACTCGTTCGAGTTGCTGGGTCGTTATGGCCTTCAACAGAATGGTTGTTAGGTAGTCCCAAGCCTCCAAATTACATCGACGTAAAAGAAGTAGAGCGTTAACTCTTAAGCTTCTGAAGGTAGTCAAACCTCTTAGAGGCACGAACTACATCGTCTAGCAGGTGGCGTACCGCGGCATTTTTGTCCGGTGCGCCATTTGTATGTTTACCTCCCGAAGTGTATAGTCCTAGGCTTTTAAGTTTCTTGTCATCCCAAAAATCAAATCCTTCTGCAGGCCTACGCATCTTCAAAGGTGTAGCGGTAACTTGGCTGTATAATTTACAGACACCAATATACTCACGACTGATGATTTCAAGTGCTACCGCTTGATTGCTACCTGCGACGTAGCGGACCTGATAGATAAAGTCCTCACAGAGGATTTGGTCAGGCTTCAGATTGTTAAGCATATCATATAGCTCTAGGTGATGCTGTTCTGTTAGCAGCGCATCAACATAAATACTCCCATCGTTAAGATCAGAGTCGTAATCAAACGTTTTAAGTTCGGGAGTGCTTGTACGTTTCTCTGGCAATACTTTGTGTATAGCGAGGCCTGTAACGCCTCCAGGGTCAATTGATATAATCAACATGTAGAATCCTTATATAGACTTGAGCTCTAAGCTTCCTTAATACTTATATAGCTTAGTAGATTCAAAGCTCATATACCCTTAATAGATTTAGTCTATTAAGAGTCTATGAGCTTCTAGTATCTAAGTATTAAGATTTAGTTACTTTCTAATACATCGAGTTCAGCTTGTAGTTTTGCAATACGTTTTTTAAGGCTTTCAATACGTTTCACTTTGCTTGTTTGTTTAGGTACTACTAAAATATTGCTAGGGTCAAGATTAGTTCGATCTCCATCGGCAAAAGTAACACGCTCTTGAGTGGTATCGATTGCTCGACCGAGCCCCTGTGAGGCTATGATGTGGGCCGTGGGGACCCAACTATTTTCGACTTTAGTATAATGGTAACCGTTCTGATTGACTCTAGTTGCCATCATCTTCCTTTAACATGGCTTCAATTGTTTCGAGCTTGCGCCATAAAGCTCTTGCCCATCTAGGCGTATTAGCACTATTCATAGTTGCATAGTCATGGTAATCTAAGTGCGTAGTACAAAATCCCTTCGTATCAAAGCTGCAGTAATAGTTCATCCAAGTTCACCCCATGAACTACCTGTCTCAGGTTCTGCTACAAATGGTACATAGTCGCTATATAGCTCAGCAGCTGTGGCCATCATTGTCTGGCTCATTATGCGTCCAACTTCATCAGCATCCGAAGCGTGGCACTCGCTGACAATACTATCATGCACAGTAATACGTATTCTAGGAGAGTTTTCGGAGAACCCAAATTGCTGACGTAGTTTAGCAAGAGCCAAGAGGCATAAATCAGCACTAATACTTTGAGGCTTAAAAGCCAAACATTCTTTTGCGATGTCACTTTTGTTCTCATTCGTTATAAGCCAGAAACGTCGTTTACGATTAAAGTGCGTTTCTAGCGCCTGACCTTTACCAAACACTTGGTGCTGAATTTCGCTACGCCATTCAACAACTTTCGGAATCATATCCATGAGCCCATTATACAGGCTCTGAGCTTCTTGAACACTAATTCCAAACTCTGAAGCGATCGAGAACGGTTCGCGGCCATAAGCTGACCCGAATACGAAAGCCTTAGTTCTGACACGCTGCTCTTTATTCCAGTTGTCTTTTCCGTATAGAGTATCTGAGACCTCATTGTGGATATCGCGCGTTCGATCGCTGAACACATCTCGCAGGTATGGGTCCCTCGCTTCGCAAGCCATGACTCGAAGCTCTGCCTGGGAATAGTCAGACTGTACGAATACGTTATCACGTCTAGCTGGGACGTAGAGCGCCTTGATAGTAGACGCTCTCGGAACGTTGTGGATGTTTGGGTTACGTGCAGCGAGCCTCCCGAATACGGTTCCATGTACCATGTACGTCGGATAGAGTCTACCATCTATCAACCTCTTTCTAGCACCCTTAACATAAGTGCTATACAGTTTATGTGTTTTACGGTACTGCAAGAGCGCAGCTAAAAATTGCTTCATACCCTTTTCAGACTTCAAACCCTTATAAGCATTTTCTAGAATCTCTACACCCGTACTCGGCAAGTACATCTTCTGTGAGGCGAAGTATTCCTTCAACTGTTTCGGGCTACGCGGATTTAAGCCTGGTAGAGATAGCTCTTGTATGCGCGCTTCCAGTATAGCCAACTCGGCTAGGTATTCCTCGGTCAGCTTGTCAAGGTGATCTAGATCAATTCCGATACCATCAAATTCTACGTATGCTAATTCAACCGCAATCGCGACTAGCATATCATGTAGTATACGAAGCTTCGGACTCTCTTTGAACACACTGAGAAAATGTTTGTACAATAAGTAAGTCTGACATACATCGTATGCATTATACTTATACAATACAGGACGAGGAATCAATGCATAGCTCTCGCCCTTCTTGATATACTGATTAATAACATCTTTCCAGTCAGGCGCTCCTAATATTTCAATAGCGAGTCCACCCAAACCATGGTGACCAGGACGTTCATCGATAGCATACGAAGCCAGCATAGTATCAAAGAATTGTTTAGGCTCTTTGATAATACCGACTCGCATCAGTACTTGTATATCATATTTACCGTTATGATAAATTACCGGTAACTGATTGAGCAGTTTTCTAAGAGCCATGTGTACAGCCTTACTCTGACACATCTCCTCGTTCACAACTACTGCTTTGTTGGTCTCGTAACTAATACCTACAGACAATAGAACATCTGGATGAGTGAAGCTATGATCCTTTTCAACACCGCACTCGATGTCTACTGCGATCGGCTCGCCACGTTCAATTAGCTCTCTGAATGCTTTTGCTACATCTGCAAATGTTTCTAGAACAAGGTATTCAGGTTCTTGCCATCCTACAGAGGTGTGCCCGGTGAGAGCTCTTCTGAGTTTCCCGACATCTTTGACAAGTGATGGAAAAAAGTCTCCAGATCGGAGGCAAGCTGCCGGATGAACGCTTGCAACTGTATTAGCTCCTCCTGGCCCAACCCTTGCAGGTCCTTGTCTGATAGATGTAATCGCACCTCTGATACCCAGCACTGAGGCTGTTGCTGTATTTCCAAGAACGAGGATCCCATCTCTATTTTGTAACTCTGCATCAAGTTTTCCTTTACATGCTTGAATAGCTGCTTTTGAATCTGTTGCTTTTGCCTGCCCCTTCTTATAAGGTGGATGACACATTGCAGCGTTAGTGAACCGCACGTCTTCTAGTTTATGGTGATCTAGTACCCTACGCATTAAAAGACCACTAGGGCCGGTGAAAGTTTCGCCCTTCCGGATTTCATTAAATCCTGGCGCTTCACCGACCACTAGTATCTTTGCATCTTCTGGACCTGAGTCTGCAACATATGTCGACTCATCGCGCCAAGGACACTTCTCACAGTTGGAGAGTGGATGCTTATTCATTCCAGGTTTCTCGATCCGTACCTCTCAACCAAGTTTCATAATTGTACCTAGCTAGAGCTGGAGATGGATAAGTACCTTCCCAAAAATTGTTTGGAAAAAGGTCTGGACGTTTAAAAGACCAGAAACCATCAATAAGGCTATTAGTCAGTGAAGCGCTTGATATAATTGACGTATCAATTGAGCGAATCCAATCCTGTCGGCTTAGTTCGGCCAACTCGTCAAAACTCTGAGACATGCCTAGACAATGTACACCTCCCGGAAAGTGTTTGGCAAGATAAGCCTTAACTGTTTCTCCGTTCTTAACTAGCAGCGGTACCAGATGAGCTCGAATATGTTTACTAATATTATTCGCTGCAACACGAGGTAGGCCTAATGTCTGAATACGGTCATCCATTGCTAGCTGCTGAATACTACTCAAAATTTCTTCAACTGTTTGACCATGTGCAACACCCATAAATAAGAATTGATTGTAAATCTCAGGGCAATGTTGATCAACCCAATCAAAAAACTCAATCCGGGCTTGACGAGATTTCTCAGCATCGCCCATATAATCCGGGACGACAATCTCATTAATTTTTAAAATACTTTTCGCCCAACCAATAAGCTCATCATAAGGTACCGGATCACCTTCCGCGATACCGTTATCCAAGATCTTATAACCTTTGAAGTTCGTAATAAAGTTATAATATAGTTGGCTGTCATGTAAGCCTTCAGGTAAGACCATATACATATCTGATTTATATTCACCTAGATGAGCGTATGGCTCAATAAAGCAAGTCTTCATTGTTTTTCAGTCTCCTCTACTGCAACATATAGTAACACACTATAAGCAATCAAATCTAAGAGAGTGTCTTTACGCGATTCAAAGTTCGCCCTCCTATTACGTAGATTAATAAATCGATTAATCTTACGTAAAACCATTACGGTCACGTCTTCTACTTGATCATATCCCTCCAGTTGTAGCGCCTCAGCTACTAATCTGATATTCTTAAGAAGGTCATCTTTTTCAGCATAGTCCAAACGCTTCTCACGTTCTAGACCGACGACTTGCCACAATACATTCTCAAAGCGATCATGTATGTTTAAGTTTGTATCCAGAGGTCCTGGACTATCCCAATCTAGTTTAGATTGTTCCATAATATTCCTCCATTAGCTTCTTCATGTTTAGCGGTTCAAAACCTTCAGGCTTTAATTGTTTACCGTCTTCTCGTTTAGGTCCACCAGCCTTTTCCATATTCTTTTCATGTACTGCATCAAAGAATGGCTTAGCATTGATACCCATCCGAACAAAGAATCCAGCAACTACATAAAGCAAATCACAAGCCTCATGCACAACCTGATCAAGCTCACTATCATTAATGGCATTCTGTAGCTCGATGAACTCCTCCATGATTAATTTATAGGCATGGCCTTTAATATCTTTCCAGTCAACATCAATCTCCGAAGGCGCTCGTAGTCCGCACTTGTTATGAAACTGTTGCACTTGTGCTTGAATATGCAACAGGTTATTAAATTCAATCATAGTTTAATTATACAATCTTTCTGCTAAAGAATCAAGGTGTCTTATTCATTTGGACAATGTTCAAGAATTCTTGTCGTGCGAGCCTCGAATGGTTTGCAAAGACGCCTGTCATCTTAGACGTAGTCGTCAGAGTGCCTGCAGCTTCAATACCGCGAAGCGTCATACACATGTGTTCACCGGTAAGCATTACTGCTACACCTAAAGGCTCCAGAACTCTTTCCAACTTGTCCGCGATCTGCCCTGTGAGATCCTCCTGCACTTGTAAGCCCTTCGCATAATATTGTACGCATCTGGCAAGCTTGGATAGACCGATAATTGAATCAATAGGCACATAAGCTATATGAGCTACACCTCTGAATGGTAAAAGGTGATGTGCACATAATGAAACGAATGGGATGTTACATTGTACGACCATCTCATCAGATGTCGCAGGGAAGAGCGTGTAATTAAATTCTTCAGGTGAAGTCAGTTCTTGTAAAGCTTTTGCAAATCTTGCGGGAGTTGCTTTCGTATGGTCTTCGTTAAACACCTCACCGAAAACACCTTCAAGCGCTTGCTTCATTTTGAACTCATCAATTCCGTTCACTTTAAACTCCTCGCGCTTCCGCATCCCAGATGTACTTATGGACCTGCACATTCATCCTAACATTTGGTCGACCGATTGCAGCCTCGAGGATCCAATCAGCTAAAGTATCTTCAAGTAGTTCACCCCAGACAGCTCCGAAGTACATCTTAGCAATACAATTAAATTCCAACCGAAGGCTATCTATTACCTTGATTGCACATTCCATGTCATGCTTGTCTTTGATTACAAACTTAATGGCATCTGAGGCTCGAAGCTTTGCTACATTTCGAGTACGCGTATCAAGATTCGTTCCCGATTCACCCGAGCCAGGAAGCTTCCAGTCCATTACAAATCGCATTGTCTGCATTGCCCAAGTTGGGATAGGGAATGAACCATTAGTAAAGCACTCGACGTCATAACCCTTATCTATTAAAGACAAGACAAGACTCTTAAGCGTCTCGCCCGAATGCAACAAAGGCTCTCCCCCTGTGAGACAGATCTTGAGAGGCCGTAATGAGATGACCTCTTCCACAATCTCTTCCACAGACATCTTCGTTGCATCTTCACGAATAATTTTCGGATCAATTGCATATACAGTATCGCAAGGCCATCCAGGGCAGCGCATGTTACATCCTGCAAGACGGACAAACGTTGTAGGCAAACCTGTGTTAGGTCCTTCGCCCTGAATACTTTCAAAGATTTCAGATACTGGTAATTTCACTATACTTCTCTTCTGTAGGTTGCACTACTGGTAGGTGTTTCGTATACGGTAATATAAAGTAATCTGACGTCATTCTCCTCTAAAGGCAGCTCTATCGAATCATAGCACCACTGTGCCATGTTCTCTGCAGTAGGCACATAAGGGAACTCAACAGCACATCCCCAATTACGACCATCCGCACCAGACTCAAATATGAAAGCGTCTAAAGCTTGCTTCATGGGTTCATCCTGATCCCAGATGATGAACTTGTGATCCAACACATCATGAATCTCTTTCACCATAACTTCTTTAAGGATGCTGAAGTCTGTTACCATCCCAGTCTGGCTACCTGCAGCTTCATGATCGTTATCAACTATGCCAGTAACAAAAGCTGTTACTTTATAACGATGACCATGAGGGAATCTACATTTCCCATTATGATGAGGTACTCTATGCCCTGCATCAAATTCAATCTCTTTTGTTATCAGATGCACATCATTCATTATTAGTCACAACCTTCCAGTAGGTTTCATCTTCATACATAACTGCGTCTTTGTGTCCAGCAAGGTGGAAAGCTTCTTGACGTTCTACACAAGTAGCACAGACACCACAATGCATATCCAAACCATTATAACAAGTCCAAGTTAGCTCAGTAGGTACACCCAACTCTACTGCACGCTTTACAATATACGTTTTGTCCTTGTGAACAAATGGTGCCTTAAATCGACCTGAACACTTACTCACTCCATATACTCTTTCTGCAAAGAGATTTAGGTGCTCAATAAACTCCGGTCGACAGTCTGCATAGATTGCATGATCGCCTGCATGAATACCTAGAACTACCTGAGCGTATTCAGACATGTCAATAGCTTTAGCGAGAGCTAAGTTAGCAAAGATAGCATTGCGATTCGGTACTACTGTAACTTGCATATTGGCATCTTCGTAATGACCTTCCGGTACATCAATATCGTTTGCCGTTAATGCAGAGTTGCCAGCGAGAGCTGCGAAGTTTTTAATCTCGATCAGATCGTTTGGTACTCCAGCCGCAGCAGCAACGCTTGCAGCAGCTTCGATCTCTTTGCGATGTCGTTGCCCGTAATCAAAAGTTACTGTAGTAACTCCACCAACATTATCTTCATTCAACACATGGTATAGTAATGTTGCGGAATCTAATCCACCACTTAATACTACTACATAATCTGATTTAACCATTTGGTATTCCTTTCGTATTTACAACATTAGTAATTGATGTCGCATAATAGCGAGCACCTCTGCTTGCATCAACTCGAATAAGGCCACGCTGAATAAGTGTATCAAACACTGCGTTAGCATCCTTTGATGTTAGAACAAACATCTGCATAAGCTTTGAACGTATCATACCATTGGCACCCGCTTCAACGATTGCCTGATAAACTTTCTCCATACGCTTTTCATTAGGTGACTTGCCTGCATTCAATACTAGATTGATTGCATGGACCTTCCAGTCATTGACGTGTGTGAAAGCTTTCAGTATGTCTATCTCTTCGACTATAACTTCATTTGCTAACTTTCTGGAAGCTGCAATAAGCACCGCTGCCTTTAATCCAGACATAGCTAGACGTGCCATCATAGGTGTCATCAATTCATTTTGATTTGAATTAAAACCTATTTCAGTTAACGTCGCATCGAGTCTGTTATATAACTTCCATGCTGCATCAGTAAGCATTACATCAACAGAAGAGTTCTTTGGAAACGGATTATCTATTGTAGGCGTATCAACCTTATAATGTAGATACAGTTTAGCAAATCTACCTATCAAGGCATCCCGGCCCTGACGAGTCTGTCTCACAGGAGGCCCGAGAGGTTTGATTTTGTTGACGTCGCTCTCTGCCGCAATGAAACAGAATCTAGGTAAGAAGCCACTCGAGATGTCTTCAGGTGATATGAGTTCGTATATTTTAGATTTAATACCTCCCGCAAAGATTAGTAGTACAGGATCTTTAACTGTAATGATTTCTTTACGCAGCACACGCTTCTGAAGTTTGCCGTCGTAGAGTTTAGTAAATGTTTCTTGCATGCCAGCATAGTAATCACGCTTACGCATTTGCGATAGCAAACCAGTAAACTCATCACGTAAGAATACAGAAGATCTATTTGGCCTTGCTGCTAACGATGTCATCAGACCTTCGATAGATCCATCAGTCGCTAACAAAATCGAATCATCAATCTCAGTAATGATATCTGTTGCTAGATCCATTGCAGTACTCTTTCGAGTAAGAGTGGTATCAGCTGTAATCATGAACCAAAGATTTGGTAGTATAGGACCAAACGATGTAGGCAACCTAACAGCACTAGCCATCATACTGGATAAAATAATAAAGGCGCCTGCTACGTGATATTGCTCCGCAGCATCGCCTGTAGTCTTTGCCCAATTAACATAGGCATCGATAATAGTATGGTGATTGTTAGCCCTCTTAATCTCTTCCTGAGATAGTAGAGGTTGATCGGCGACATCGATACGCTGATCTGGTAATGCCGCAGCTAGCGCAATGCCTGTATTCTTTGAATGCGAGTATGCTCTACATACTTCACGCCACAAAAGTTTATCTGCCCTGTGAGGCTGATCGCGTTTGTATTTGTTGCAGGCAGCGTCTCTGGCAATGATAAAGATTTGTTCGCGTGTACAACCTACGTCTGCTAACATAAGCTGTAATTGCCATAATGCTTTAGACCAGTCAGCTATAGGTATCTGCTCGAAGAGTGTCCATGCTCTTGCGCTAACTGATGTACGAACAAGTTCAAGTAGCTCCTCACCCGTCTGCAAAGGTAGTTCATCTGGGAATGGAACTTCTTCTGATTGATACCCAGCCTCTTCAGGATAACAGTCAAAATCTTCTAGTGTGTATGATCTGTCAGTAAAGTATTCCTTCAGCCTTACTGGTCCTACAATCTCACGTTTAAAGTTCCTAGTACCTGGTATGCGTAGTAGCTGAGTTAAATCCCAACCAGACTTATCTGCACCTTGAAACTGATGGTAGTAAGCTATTCGTCTATTAATAGTCTCAGCATCTAAAGCTGCAACAGGCTCCTTCAACTTCCAATAAGCTTGGAATCGATCCGGGGAAGTTTCAACTGTAACAGTTGGTGGCACTAATAACTGATCAGGTGGACACTCATCCAAGTCTGACCACAATACTGTAGAGAGTCCGATGTTCTCTTTAACACGCTTCCGATCTCTTAAGACAGTAGGACAAAAATACAAATCAGATACGAGCTGTTGCCCTCTAATGTATTCTGTTAAATCTCCTATGCCTGAAGGATATGGGAATATGTGTTCATTGAATTGTTTCAGTTGTGCATGACGGGAAGCTACAGATACATAACCATCATCCTCTCCTAGGATCCACCGGATGAAGCTTACCCTATTATCTTCCATATATTCCTTTCAATAGTAATAGAGCCTCCCCTCTGTACCACGGCGGAGAACAGAGAGGAGGCTCAAGGTTGGTAGTTGCTTCTAAGTTACGGCAGGAAGGAAGTAGCCTTAGAATTACTACCGCCCGCGGTTACCGGAGGGGGATTAGACACGTGCCGGTAACCTCGGATATCATTTTGCTCACCGTACTGCTGAGAGTTGCGTACGCGTACTTGCACCCAAAGGTCCATGCCCACGACTACATCAACAATCTCTTTAACACTCATGCTACTCTCAGATGCTTCTTTGCCTGCAGTAGCAGCTACGAGAGACTTCAAGAAGCCTTCGGTAGTAGCATAGAGCCAAGTGTTCGTCCAGAGTTTACGATTTTCAAAATCGCCTTCTTGTACGGTGAACTCCCAGTTAAGTCCAGGAGTACCTACAGGTAGCTTACCTGCATTCTTGGTTGCTACCGGTGAGACATCAGTGACACGACTAAGGTACCAGCCCGCAGGCAATACCTCAAACGAGGCTGACTTCACGTCGGTAAAATCGATCGTCAGATCGTCAAAATCAAAATCCATTTGATACTACTTTCATTGATTGGTTAATTAGTTGATTACTATCTCTGATAGCTCTTGCATGGTCGGAGATTCAATATACTGAGGCATTGAATCCGACCGATCTTTGGCAATGATGTCTTCCGTTCCTTGAGTCAAGATAAAACGTCGAGTCTCGTCGTTATCCGTCTTCAAGTAAAGGAAGAAGACCAGGTCCATAAAGCCGCCAATCTCAGTAGACAGCTTACCAGATAATTGTGGTATTGCCCTGAGACCATCTCGACCTTTCTTTTCCTGGGCTGCCAAAGCACAGAAGATCGTGTGGCAAGGTAGGTCCCTAAACGCCCGCACGAGCTTACGAATTTGTTCTGTATTCTTACCCCACTCACCAATGCCTGGCAAGTCGGGATCTCGAACTTCACCTTTCTCTTCTGCCGCAGCTACGGCTCGCCTCATAATTTCGTACATTCCAAACTTTTGAATCTCAGTCAAAGAGTCTAGGATGATAGTTTTGTAATGGAGTGCCTCACCCTGCGCCTTGAGTTCACCATACACATGAGAGAGATCATTGAAACTCCGAATACGAATGACATCGATATTAGGATAACGTTTCCTAATTGAGAGTGTACCGCCTTCGACATCAAGTAACAATACTGGAGACATACTCTCCACTGCAGAAGCAGAAGCTGCTAGAGTAGTCTTACCAGATCCAGGTACACCATACAACAGTGCATTTATCCTGACTTCAGTGTCTTGCGGACTCGTGATCGGCAATCCTCCCAAGTTACGTGTTGACAATACTTCAGCCATTAAGAGTCTCCGTTGATTAATTTATCTTTGACTTTAATTATATAGCCAAAACTTTTGACTCCCTCAGGTCCTCTTTTGGAGATTTATTTAGTAGCGATGTTAAAGATGGTACCAGTGTAGGCATTGTAGTCGTTGATGTCGTCCCACGCTACAACCTGGTTGTCGCTTGGGCGGAGCACCAAGATTGAACCGTCGCTGAATGTGGCGGTGGCAGCGGTGGCGATGGTGGGGATGTCGGCCCATGTCATGGTGCCCGCTTCGATTGCTTCGGCGGTTTGGGTTGATTGAGGAAGTAGTCCGGTTTGAGAGATGATGGTCATGTCATTCCTTTCAAGAACGTTTTTTGTATGCACCACTATGATTAAGAAACCATTCGACATCGCCGCCATTATACTTCATCTCACAGGGGCTCTTGAACATGCAGCCTGGACAGTTGAAAGATGTAGCGTTGCGGTAAATCTCTGGATCACTTAACATGGAGATGGCCTCGAGTTGGATGTCCTCGCCTACAGACTTACGTTGCATCTTAGACCTGTAAGTCTTTACACGTCGGAAGTACTCTTGACCCTTGAACGTACTTAAGAAGTCTCGGTAGTGCTCCATGTTCAGGCCATGCTGTTTAATGGCATCCATATATTCTTCGACAGTAGTGTCCTGACTCTTATTCTTAGAGAGGCCACCATTCTTCAACAGCTTGGGAGGCTTTGGTACTTTCTTTCGAAGGTCATTGAAGATAACTCCCTTAACATCGATACCGAGTTGTTGATGTAAAGCCCAGACATACCTTTCGGCCTGAGGGTTGATATCATAGAAGTCAGGATTGAAAAACTGTGCAGCCGTCTTATGATCTACAATCCAAACATGTCCATCCTCGTCCTGAGCGATCATATCAATACGGCCTTGGAAGACTATAGGGTCATTCATGTATGTCAGATTGCCATCTGTATCTGTATCAAAGCCTACCCACCTCTGCTTCCTCTGCAGTGGAACTACTACTGGAATGGGTACTTCAAATTCGATTTCGACATGTAAGATATTCCAATGCTCATCTTGATCTTTAGACCATCTAAAGTAATGCTTCAGCATACCTTGGCCCATCTGGTAGTGGTCATACCATACTTTATATTTAGGCGATTCAATTATCGGTTCAGCTTCGTCTGCTAGAAAGCGTTTCTTCCAATCATACATGTGCTCCTTGTATGCCATCATAGCTTCAGCCTGATTAAGTCTAGTACTAAAGACTTCTCCGTGCAGCATCTTGTTCTTGTAATAAGTTTCGAGACCAGCATGAATAGCTGTACCAAAATCTAACGGTGGAAGGCCCGCAACGTATTCGAAGTTCTGACGTATCTTAGAACCGAAGTCCCAAGCTACTCGGCATCGCTTGAACTGTCCTGTATCACTTGTTCGTATTACGTGTTGCATTTTCAATCCTTATTGCAGCTTCTTCGATTAAGGTTATATAATCTGTTGACACACCTACTCTGGCCCTGTGAGACTTACATAAGTATCTTATGCGTTGCGCCTCAGACAAGGCCAGAGCTAGTGCTAGTACATCTTTATGCATTATTTACATATGCAAGGGCACTCTCAATAAATATAAGAGCCGGTGTGACGTCAGTAGCAATGAACTCATGGTAGTCAGGTTCCCTAACAATTCTCAACAGACCCATATTATGTTTGAAGTGATGCACGACTTGCTTACGCATCGCCTCTAAAGCAAAGCCCTTACGAACATATAGTGTTCGAGTATACGTAGTTGCATCGCCCTGTGAAGTAGGTAAGTGTCCCGTTGATACTGATGGCGTCGGCGTAATAGCTTCAACGATCTGTGACGCATTAGCGACAGTATCAATCTCGTCTGCAATACCTTTCAAGGCTGTTGCCCAGTCTCTTAAGATGCTTGTATCTATAGTCATTGGTTTCTTCCTTTACTTAAAAGTGCGTATCTTCTTTATATTCGTCTAGCTCAATTGATAGTTCATAAATCTTACCTGAGAAGTACTTCTGGTAACCTTTAAAGTCCTCTTCGGTATACATAAACGACCACATATCACCGATGAGACCTACGATTATGTATCGAGCACGGTCTTCAGATTCTGCTTCTACACGTACCGCATTATCACGAGTAACTCCCCATATCGGATGAGGGTTATCCTTTGTATATTTCTGCCCAAACGTTATATAAAATGTTTCCATTACTGTTCTCCTACCATACAGTTACTGATTGCCAACAACAATCACAATAGCCAGCACCGTTAAGTGACTCGTGTTCGCCACACTCGACGCATGTACCTGGATGAATGAATTGTGGGTAACGTACGTATACCTTCCAGTATTGCATCAAGCGCCGGCTCAATTTCCTTACGTGTTCTACCATAAAACTCCTTAATGTTTCGTCTGTGTCTTGCAGAAGTGCCTGCATAAAAACCTTCTACCCAACTCGGTCCAGTTAATATTGTTAACAGGCATTCTTTGTTTTGTGGGCAAGCTAAACATACAGCCCTCATAACAGCCATTGATTCTTTGTAGGCGGCTGATATACCTGGATCACTAACCCAGGGAAGACCCTTATTACTTGGATGCTTACACAACGCTTCTTGCTCATTACTGGGCCAGTGAAGGGTGATGCCTCGTCTTGACATTAAGATTTTTTCCTCTCTTACTAGAGCTTATAGACTTCTCATAGACTAAATCTATGATAGGTCTATGAGCTTTGAACCTAGCTTCTAAGCCCCTTATAAGACTCTAAAGCCACTCAAGTCTATTAAGGATTCTATGCACCGAAACGAATCTTGAAAGCCTCCAGGCCATACTCTTTAACATACCGCATATGCTCAGAAGAGACAAGAAGAGTTACTAGTATAGAGTCGACTAACCTGCTACGCAAGTATTGGTTAACCAGAGTTACGTTGTGCGTAGCCTCTACTATAAACTTAGGGTATACTGTACCATCTTCATCAACCCCAATACCAACATGGAGAGTAATAGTCGCATCCTTATCTTGATCTGATAACATTTCCTCTTGAGGCTCCATCAAAAGAATATGTTTGGCAAAGTCCTCAAACTGTTCTAGATTTAGGATTGCTGAGAACGACAGAGCATCATTAAGGAATACTATGCTATTGTCCTCAGCATCTACAGCTAGCAACTGGTCAGCAGTATTTACGTTATCGTCCACTTCGTTCTACCTTCTAATGTTTCGATGACATTCTTCTTCTTCAATTCGACGATAGCTCGTCTCGGAAAGTCAACCGTGTTCCTGGCGACTAAAGTAAAAATCTGTACAGGATGTTTCTGTCCTCCTCGCCAGAGCCTAGCCTCTGCTTGGTCATTGACCATAGGCGACCAGTCTCGATCGATGAAGACCATGTTATGACAGTTGGTTTGTAGGCTGTCTACACCTGTACCACCTGACTTAATCGTTGATAAGAATACCTGTACATCACCTCTTGAGAAGGCCTCTTTATATTTCGTCCGCATATTATCTTTAGTATCGCCTGTATAGGTTACAGAGGAGATACCTTTCCGGTTTAGCATCTCCTCTAACAGGTAGAGCGGTTGCTTGAACTGACTAAAGACAACGAACTGTTCCCCATCAACTTGCTGAATGAGTTGCAACAACGCTTCAAGCTTGGCTGAAGGTAGTTGCATGGTGAACCTGTCTTCGTCTTCATCATACTCCATACTTGCCACAGCGAACTGTTGAAGCCGTTGAAGCTTTGAGATGATAGCCGGAGCAATCAATGGTATCTCTTCACCAGACTTAGAGTTCACCCATGCAAGCATGTCTTCATTCATTGCATCATAAGCTGCACGCTGCTTTGGTCCTAGCTCTAAGGCTATGGTCGTATAAATCTTCTCAGGTAAGTCGAGGCACTCCTCAACCTTCTTACGACTATAGTAAGGTTCGATAGCTGGTAGCCCTTCATCAAACCATCGTTGGTTAGGTCCACCAGGCTTACGAATTTCTACTAACTTCTCAGTAGTCTTGTCTCTAAAAATCTGTACCTCCTCTGTGAGGTAGCGCGATTTGAACCTAGTTCCTGATGACCACTCCCTTGGATACAAATGATTTAGGATCGACCAAATATCGAAAGACCTATCAGTTGCTGGTGAACCAGACATATCGGTTAGGTAAGGTATCTTCAACTTCTTAGTAGCACGTGCAACTTTTGTACCGGCATTCTTGATCGCATGTACCTCATCAAAGATGCCATGAGTGAATTGCCCTTTAAGTTCCGGCATGAGTCTTAACACATCCCAATGAGCTATGAACACATGTGCAGGTTGGCGTAAGAATGCATTACGGTTTTTCCGATCAATGACTACAACCTTGATGCCAGGATACTCCCTCTCAAAAGTATTCTTCCATTGATCCAATGTGTTGCGTGGTGCAACAACTAACGTGCGCTTGTGTGTAGGATCCATAACCCTAATACGCAAATCACGTTCAACAGCGAAGAGGGTCTTTCCTGTACCCATCTCCCAAGCACAGAGCACCCGAGGTACTTCTTTGAACCTCAAGAGCTCTGCACGCTGGTGTTCCCATAAAGGAGTCTTAACTAATTGGCTACTAGTCATTGTCACCGAAGAGGTAGGGTTGGAGGGGGTCACCAAGATCGAAGGGTCGGAGAGTGCCGCCAAGCTGGACACTGCGCGGCCTATCAATTTTAACCCCCACACTTAGGAAGCGTGTACGAATAACATCATCTTTCAAAGATCCTTCGAACTCCTTGCGGGAGAGAAGTACTGCTTCACCTTTGTCTAACTTACGTTGAACATTACGTTTGTTAGTCGTCAGCAATTCATTAGCTGGACCGCCGTTGTTGGCCTTTAGACGGCGGTGCACAACAGTCTCATCATCATCATTTGTATACACAATCTCATACTGATGACCAGACTTGTAACAGATGAAGTTGTTCATTGCGATTTCAGGTATAGCAGGCAGCGTCTCCTGGACTGCTTGCCGAAGCATATCCATCACTCGGTTCTTCGTTTCTATTTTCATCCTCCCAGTCTCTAGATAATGGTCGAGAGCGCGTTCAATTTCTGTTAAGTTTACTACTACTCGCATTACATTTACCTGCCTTATATTTTTATTGGAGCTGTTTGATCGCCTACACGTTGTGCCCTGTGAGACATAATCATTCGAGCAGTGCAGTGCGCACAGCCGCAACCTGATTGATCAGTCTCACAGGGCTCAGTTGATAAGTGTTCGACGAATTGAATGAAGAGAATCAACACTGATCCTCCTCGACTACTACACCAGGCACACACAGGTACCTTCTTGTTTTTAAAACCTACCTTCCAACGACCTTGATACTTAGAGACGTATCGCCCTAAACAAACAGGACAGGTAACCCAGTTCTCAATCGTTGGTAATTTCATTTACGACTTGACCACACTTTTATACCACGAGCTCCATTGTTTACTGGGTCATGGTAGTATACTCTAAGCTCGAAGGCACTATGCTCTTCACATATTGCTAAGAAGTCTGGATCAGTATTGACATCCAAGCCGAACATCTCCTCGAGAATTTCGTTGAGTTCTACTTGCAGGTCTATACGCGCTACATCTGCACTACACCAGCCACAAAGTTTACGTCCGAAAGAGAGTGCAACACTTTCCGGGAACTTTAAATACTCATCTACATCAGGGCGATTATGACAATCAGTAAACAAGTAGTGGTAAACCTTACTTGCAGACCCTAGAGTAGGATCCTTAATACAGACTATGTTACCGAAAGGTTCAGGAGCGGGGTTTAAAGATTGATCTGCCATTCAATTTCTTCCTCATCAGTTTCTAATACTTCTGCCACATGCCAACACTTATGATGTACTCGCCATCCAGTACACGTACAATGGGCTACTCCATTAGGAGCTAATACAGTTGTATGGGTCTTCTTCATATCACTACTCGACTGGGTAACCCATACTTTACCTTCGCCGAGTAACATCATCGGTTGCCTAGGCGCGGGCATAGACAGCATCCGTGCTGAAGTCTATTACCAAATCCTTAGCCGTCAGGACTGCATCCATGATCTCATTAGGATCGAGTTGCTCGAATGCCGCGAACAAGTCGTCGAGATAAATACTACCTACACGTTTGACATACCTAACAGCATGCGCTGCTCGAGTAATTGGTTGTGGCCACTTCATGTTAGCTGTAATAACACTAGGCGGTACGCGCACCTTATCTTCAAACTCCAGAGCACCTACAACTGGTCGTACAGGGTGAGGCGCTTCCTCAAACGTAACTGCATCATGCTTGGATGTAATAGGTGCCATAGTTTGCCACTTCGTATAGTCTACTTCAGGTACCTGGTAGTATGTATCAGGGTCTTCTGCATGCCATGTGTACTCGATTGGCTTACGTTTCTTCCACCAGTTGGTTAGACGTTTCATTATTGTATTTCCTTTCCTAAAGTTTCTTCAGCTGCTGCTCGACCTCTAGCAAGTTGTCCTGGCGTCATGTGCGGGAAGTCCTTATCCAGACCTCGCGCACCATGTTCACGCTCAGCTACATGGCCATTCGTATCTGATTGTACAACCCAACCAGTACGGTACCACCTGCAAAGTCTATTCTCGCAATGGTAGGTGGTAAGGTCATCACCATTTGCTAACTTTTTGTTAGCCACTACAATGCCCAACTCATTACACTTAGGGCAATACGCTGCTTCTTTAACTGTCACCATAAACAGGTTCCTCTCTATGTCCACTAAAGTCCATACCCAATTGCGTGAGTACTACATTCAATGCGCTTACTTGTGTCTCAAGTATCTGAACTCTTTCCAAAAGATCATGCACTTGGTTAGCGACCTTAGCGTGATCTTTCTTCCTCGGTGATGATGGGTTTACAGACAATTCCCAATCAGTTAGACTCGGCTGCTTAACAATACGCCAAATCGTTCCTGTTCCCCCTCCCCCACGTTTAAGTCGTTCAATACATCCCATAGCCTGCAGACGATTCATTACCATCGAGTAAGGTCCTCGTGTGCCTACAGCCTCTTCAAATGCTTCAACTGTTCTACCTATCCAAAGTCTGCCTTCGAATCGGTTCTCAGCTCTCTCATCCATGTATCCGTACACACGTTCAGCATGTGCAAACATGACTGGCTTGCCCTCATTACTCAAGTCCAAGCTTTGTTCGGATGCGGGTGATGTGCCCTCGTTGTCCATTCAGTCCTCCAGTCAGAGTTAATAGCTGCTCCATATCCTCGATGCCTTCATCATCCAATGTGTCATCTACTGCATCAGGTAGACCATCCTCCCAGTATTCTAGGACTGTGGACAGAATGTGTTTCTCTTCGTCCGTTAAGGTAATCAAATTATAACTTTCTGCTAACTTTGTGTAAGGAGAAAAAAGGCCACTGCACACTGATCGACAAGAGGAGGAATGGTAGTGTACAGTGGCCTCGATCTGGGGAAACTTAACCCTCTTCAGTGGTTTTAGCTTCAGCCGCTTTAGCTGCCCGCTTCTCCGCCTGCATCTGAGTGCGCTCGCGTACCCAAGCAAGACCAGCTTCCTGAGGTACGATAACACGTCCATCGCTATGCACATCACTCGGGAAGTCTTTACCCGCTTTGACAAAGCCATACATTTGCTGGGGCGTGAGAGGCTTGAGAATGTTCTGGTTCACAACCTCATCATCATTGGCGAGGTGAGTCAAACCAGTAGGCGTTACAAAACCATCAGGCAACGGGTCCTTAGATGCCTTCCGCGCTACAGGCTTTTCTTCCTCATTACCCGACTCCTCCGAGACCTCTTCTGAGGTGGCTACGGGAGCTTCAGGCTCATCCAATTCCAGTTCAAATCCTACTTCTGACATGCTTGTTCCTTTCAATGAACAAATTTTTGCTATCATTTAATTATATAGAAAATAGCTCTAAAAGCCGCGTGGCCTCTTTGAGAAATTTTTTGATGGTTACTACTATTACTTAAGGGTCGCCAACAAGACGTCTACGAGTTCCATAACTACGTCGTAGTCGGTACCTCGAAGGATCACCCCACGATTGTAGAAGTCATACACGTACACTCCTCGGTCCTCTTCTGAGGCCCTGAAGATTGTCCAAGCCTGGCTCGCTCCAGGAGGCGTATATACGTCCGGCATATCTCCAAACAAACCCTCGACTACCCGAGGCGGCACGTATATAAATACCGGACCATAGTTCTCGGCCACGCGTTGTTCTCGGGCTTCAAACTGTTGTAGGTCGATCATTGCTTCAACCTGATGTGTTCAGGGTGCTTGTAATACATTCCCCTGGCCTTAGCAATCATCGCATCATTATGGTCATAGAGGGCATCGAACTCAAGGTCCAAGAACTCCTCCAACCAGTACATGGCTGCAATCATATGCTTATGCCTACCAATACACCAAAGCCTATTAGGGTCAGTGTCAGCTACATAAGCGTGGTCTTTAGTGCCAGGCCGGAAAATAACATACCAACGAATAGGGTCGTAGTATTCATACCAACTCGGAAGCTTCATTTTACAAATCTCCTATCACAAAATTACCATAACACTCAACAGAGCAAATAGGGTATGGCACAAGTACATAAAATTCCTTTTCAGGTTTCTTAGTGCCACAGTCTTCGCAGACCGGTTCACCATCATACTCTTCATACACTCCACGTCCGAGGGACATGAACTGCTCTGCGGTAGGGTCTACGATATTGCCTTCAGTATCAACCAACCACCAATGTGGTTCCCTGGTCGCTGACCAAGTGCAATGGTAGTAACCGCGCTTCAATGTTAGTGTAGGATCTTCCTTCAACATTGCATCGCAGTACTCCTTACATTTACCTCGGTACTTGGCATACTGGTAAGTTAATTCAGTCATTTAAGCTGTCTCCATTAACCAGGCAATCGGTAGGACTGCTGCTACCAATACACCTAATCCAATCGGAATACCGAGGACGGAAAGGAAAAATGGTAGCGCTCCGACAGTCCAGATAAGGCACCACACAATAGCCCAGAACCAAAGGTTAGCACGTAGTACTTTTACATACCACTTACGAGGTTCCTTTTCTGGTACCAAATCAAATGCTTGTGCTTCCACCTCCTCCTCGGTAATAAATTCAATACCATAAGGGTAGGGTTGATTCATATAGCTCCTTTCATTTACGGGGTACAATATGGTCTCACAGGTCGAGTGAGAGAGTAAACACCTGTGAGACCACGTTCTGCTCCGCAAGCTTAAAGGGTTACACTCGGTAACGCGCTTCATCTAGCAGGTCGTGCAACGCTTCTTGGTCATCTTCATTTGGGATGTAGTCCTCGATAGCGTGGTGCATCATGGTCCAGACATCCAGTTTAGTCGAATGTCCTTCCGTCTTAACTTGTACATGAGGTTCCGGGTCTTTTGAGGTAAGTCGGAACATCTTCTCAAACCTGTACCAAACGTTACGGGGCTTACGTCCATGGTGTTGCTGGACCATCGTAGGTATGAGCTCCAATAAGTTGACTGTTAAGTCCTCTTGTGGTGCGGTCTCGACTACTACCTGGTTCTGATCAATATAACCTAGGTTCATTATTCCTCACCATCATCTGTGTGCCAATACAACCGCTCACCACCCTTAATAACGTTTGGGCCTGTTAAGTCTTCTTGTGCCGCATCGTACGCATCACGGTACTTTCCATCTTCAAGTCGCTCCTCCAGGTATCGCTCAGCACCAGTACTGAAGCTAGAAGCGGGTAATGGTTGGTCATTCGGACGACTATCATCCCAAAGTGTATACACGTCCTTTGACATATATGCCTGCGACAACCCTGACGGTTGGTGAACAATTTGTTCTACGTCGGGCTGCCAAAACACTGGGGAAGTCTTCGTCCAAAGGGTAGCCAGCTTAATGTGCCTCTCAGGTTGGAACACATGCACTGGGTCCTTTACTCGCCAAAGTGTAACACGGTACATAATTTAGCTTCCTTCCTCATCACGCTGTATTTTATTAAGGGTCTTAATACTTATTTCGAGCCAGGGCTTATCCTCAGGGTCAGCCGTCTCGAGCTCCGCGGTCAGCTCCGCAATTACCTTACCTGGGCTTGCACCAGTACGTTCAAGGTCATCAAGCCACAATTTCTTAAAATTACTAACCATAATTCAGTTTCCTTTCAATTACTACTTAATTTTTATACAAACAAGGCCCCCGACTACCATAGTACAGTGTAATGTAGTCGAGGACCTGACTTGTATAACTTATTCAGTGTCAGTAGCGTCAGTGGCGTCGTCAGCGTCAGCGTCAGCGTCAGTGGCGTCGTCAGTGGCGTCGTTGTTAGTTTCCCTTTGCATCTTACGCGTCAGGTACTTCGCCAACCACTCTTCGAGATCAATGTTAAGGATGTAAGCTCGACCGTTATCCTCAATCGTCGGAATCATACCCTTGGCCGTGTACGAGTACAACATCTGAGGTTGGATCGGCTTCCGGCCGAGCTCCTCCAAGTGAGGGTTGACATAGTACTTCGCTGCACGGTAGCAAGTGTAACGCTCCTCCGGTGCAATCGGTACTTGCTGCAGTTCCACCTCTTCAACGACATTGTCGGCGTTGTCGGTGTCACTAGTGTTCATAATCTTCCTGCCTTTATTAGGTCATGTTAGTGCGGGGTTGCGCTAACAGCACCTCTACCTATACGTGTAATAATATTATATAGGTAAAGACGCTACCAAAGCAACGGCCTAATTGGGTTAAGGTTATGTTTGTAGTTAAGGTGTTGGAGGTGTTGGAGGTGTTGCAAGCTCCATGACCAATCGTGTAAGGGAACTTTCAAATGTTTTCAGGTGCTTGGTAGTATCAAGTAAGACCGCGTTCCTGCACTTCCAGTACAGGTCGGACAACGAACACCTATGTATGAGCATGTGTTCATAAATGTTTGCGCGTTCCTCCTCGGTCGTTAGCTCACAACCGTAAGGTATATCCTCAAACTCCCACACTATCTTGTATGTGGGTTTAGAGCCCTTATTAAAGGATCGGTACTCACCTACAAGCTTAAGGTACCTCTTGTTCAGGCTGTAATCCACCATCTCACAGGTTGTATCCTTCCCTGAGAGTGTGGGTACGTACGCTGTAGAAATGTAGCGTACGTACTGATCCTCATACGTTATGGTTACGGGTAAGCGTAACGGTTCGCGGTACTGAAGTACCTCATGAGTTACTCGGAAGTCAGGTTTAACCATAAAGTTAAGGTCCTTTCTTTTTATTAAGTTGTTTGTTTAATTGTTTATTTGGTTGTTTAGTACAATATGTACTAGGAAAGGTAACTAATAGTTCGTTGTTATTAGTTACCCAACCTGCTACCTATTGTAAAGTCAAAGTTACAAGGTCGTTAGGGTTGTAAAGTTATAAAGTTATAAAGTTACGAGGTTGTTGCTGTTGACGGGACTGTTGAGAGTGTTGGGTACATACGTTCGATAATTACGTATGTGTGGTCGTTAAGGTAACCGATCCACTTACCAGGTTCAAACTCTACAGGGAACATACACCATTCCGATACATTTAAGTGTAAGAGACTCGTCACCTGGATCTTGGTAAGTTCCTGTGTGTCCCTAGTACCAGTATCCTCGTCGGTACTGGCTACATGGTAATGTGTTATTTGGTACACTTTGTAATACCCTTTTGTGGTTGTTAAGTGTTTATTTGGTTGTTTAGGTTGTCAAGTGACAAGACTACTATTACCTACTAGTTAAGTGTTAACAGTTAAGTGTTAACAGTTAAGTGTTAGGTTCGCTGAGTGATTAGCAGGTAATAGTAGCGTTCTTACGTGACAAGTGTTGTTAGTGTCTTAGGCTACGTTTCTTCCCACCAAAACGTCTTACTGTTAAGACGTACTGGTTTCTTACGCCGGTAAGGAATTGGGTTCTCGAGATTTTCGTAGTAGGTTTTATTCTTCTTGTGTACTTCTTTGTTACGTGTGTAGAAGCCGTTACGATCATTACTGAACAACTCGTCATGTCGGTCGTGGCGTGGAGTAAATTTTGGTTTATAAGGCATAAGGTAGTAGCTCCTAGTGTTGATAGTGAGTGTAAGTGTAAGTGTAAGTGTAAGTGTAAGTGTAAGTTACTTTTTTTCTTTTTTCGTAACTTTTTTTTTTTTTCTTTTTTGTTACTTGTTTATATTATAATTTATTCTAATTAGAAAATCTAGGGGTAGGTCATAAGATTTTCTAATTTAATTTTTACTAACACTGGTTAGTATGCTGTTAGTTATTACAAAGTTACCTTTAGTGAGTTGCGAAATATTATATTATAGTAATATAGGTAACAATCTAGCTACCTATTTGGTAGGTCAATAAGTAATATCTTAACACCTTTTATATTAGATATAAGGTATATAAGTTATATAGGTAATTGCGAAATATAATATTAATATAATATAGAAGTTATCACTGGTGCGAAATTATTTTATCTTATAGTATTATGTAATTATATATAAGTAATATTTAATTATATGAAGTAATAAGTAGTTATCTAGTAGTTATCACTTAAGGTACTTTATAACTCGTGAAAGTTAGAAAGTTGATATCGTTATTACTAATATATTACTTTGAAAGTTACCTTTATGCCTTTAAAGTAATAAATGAGTTACTTAAGTAACAACTATTTTGACTATGTTTAAGTCAGTAAGTTATTAATATATAATAAAGAAAGTAATATATGAGTAAGATAAGTAATTAAGTGTTGAGGTCAAATAGGTAGCAAGAAAGTTATTGGTTGTCTAAGTGTAGTAATATATAAGTAAGATAAGTTATAAAGAAAGGTGTTAATATATTACTTTAAAAATAGTTATCAATTGACTACCTTGGTAAGTCTATTGAGAGTCTATAGGTAAGTAATGCTTAAGTGTTTATGTTGTTAAGTCAGAAACCTATACATACAGGAGTTAATGTAGAGATCCATACAAGAGTTAAGTCATATACTTACATAGTTCCATACATATACTTACATATACTTACATAGTTCCATGCAGAGAGACGTAAGGGCACCTCTTCCCGAGCCTTTTTAATTCTAAATCTTACCTGCCTCTTATGTAAACATGTCATGTATGGTAGAAACCCCTCAAGCCCTTGTGAGGCATGTAATGCGTCGTGTAGGTCAGGTAATTCGAAAAGCCGTAGAACCCGGGAGGTAATTTATTTCGGAAGGTGCGAAATAAGAGGACCTTAAGTCAGACGGATAGGGTCAGTGTCGGAAGAACGGTAAGAGCGTCTGATATGCTACCTTCTTACCCGGAAGGCCGTGACCCTGTGAGATAGGTCCTTCTGCCCCGACGGTAAGCACTTCTGCCCCCTTCTGCCCAGGTAAGGCCTTCTGCCCCACCCCCCGGGACATAAAAAAGACCCCGCCCCCGAAGGGGCAGGGCCTCATTACTACTGCCAGCGGACTACATATCCTCCCAGGTTGGCGAAGGACTGACCTTCCCCGTTCCCGGCCTCCGCGGCGTTCCACACACACCAGGCGGAGTCCTCATACTCACAGGGCGGTAATACCATCATCACTACTACCATTACTAGACTTAACATCTCACCTCCTCAAATGTGTGTAGTGAGTGAGAGATCACTCTCTCACTCACACACTCACTTACTACTTAATCTTCTTACTCAAATACTTTACACTAAATCTTACTAACTCTTCATAATTGATCATCAACTTACTATTAACTTCAACAGTTTGAATCATATCATTTCTACAATAATTATAAATCATCTGTTCTTTAATAGTTTTTAATTCGTGATCTCTCAAAATATAATTGATAATTTGCGCTACTTTGTAGCGACTAAAATATTCTCTCTCACTCTCTTCACACAACTTCGTAATAACTTCTTCAACAACTTCACTCAAATTCTTAACTTCACTCATAATTTCTCTCTCTCTCTCTTCTATTTATTAACTTAACTTATAAATATATTATAGATTATATTTATAATAATAGAGCCCGGAGGGTCATCTGCAAATTGGGGGAGAAAAATCTGACATGGGGCGAAAGAGATTTTTTTCTGCCTGTTGCGAAACTTATAGTTGCTTTTCAAAAAATGTTCCTATATAATATAAATATGGATGCACAACACACCTTTATAACAGATGATCAGGCACGTGTTAGGCCTTGGGATCCTACCAAAGCCCTCGAAGCTTTGGTTGCCGAACAAGCTGTATACGATGGCGAGAACCATGTACAGCGTACTCGACGACTTTTGGAAGAGGCTGCTCCCGAAGCCGCACTTTCACTTGTACACCTGGCAAGCCATGCTGTCAACGAGGCTGTACGTTTGCGAGCAGCTAATTCCGTTGTTAAGGCTGTTATTGAGTTCAACGCTGAGGGTGACGATGATGGTCCTCTTGCGGCACTCGTGCGTGAACTACGCGAAATCACCGCTGAATAATAGTAGCTTAGCACCTCAACTTCATGACCCTAAACCATAGCAAGTATTTCGATCTCATCGAATATAAGCCTCACAGGCGTCAACAGGAATATCACACCTGTGAGGCTAGGTTTACGGTGCCCGTTTGTGGGCGGCGATTTGGGAAGTCGACTATGGCTGGTCGAAAGCTTGAACCGGAGCTTATTGAAGATCCTGGCATGTATTGGATTGTTGGTCCGACATATGACTTGGGTGAGAAAGAGTTTCGAGTTGTCTGGGATGACATGATGATTGGTTTGCGACTTGGGCATGAGCCGGCGGTGAAGCGGAGGTATAATAAGAAGCAGGGCGATATGTTTATTGAGTTCCCGTGGGGGACTCGATTGGAAGTTCGTAGTGCGGACCACCCGGAGAACCTTGTGGGTGAGGCGTTGAAGGGTGTTATTATATCAGAAGCTGCGAAGCATAGGGCGGATACGTTTGAGAGGTATATTCGGCCGGCGCTAGCGGATTATCGTGGGTGGGCTACGTTTCCAACTACACCGGAAGGGCAGAATTGGTTGTACGATGTCTGGAAGTTGGGGCAAGACCCTAACTTTCCAGACTATGCTAGCTGGCGTTTCCCGTCGTGGGATAATCCGTATTTGTACCCTGGAGGTAGAACGGACCCAGAGATTCTGTTGTTAGAGAGTACGACGACAATGGAGTGGTTTGAGCAGGAGATTGCGGCAGACTTTACTGCGTTTGTGGGTAAGATTTTTGCAGAGTTCCAGGAAGATAAGCATATCAAGGATCTGCAGTATAACCCGGCGTGGAAGAATTACATTGCGTTTGACTTTGGGTTTGTGAATCCTCTTGCTGCGATTGAGTTTCAGATTGATCCGTGGGACAATATTTATATTTGGCGGGAGCACTACAAGAAGGGTTGGAGGCTTCAGCAGCATATCGAGTTTATGAAGAACCGTTTACAGCCTGAAGGTTACTCGATTGAGTTAGGGTTTGGGGATGCTGCTGACCCGGAGGCGATTGAAGAGTTGTGTGTTAGCTTTGCACCGACGATTGGGTCACCTCTGGCGAAGGATAACTGGCGAGATGGTATTGATTTAGTAAAATCGTTTTTGCAGGTGCGCGAGGTAGGGCATGATGAGTACGAACGGCCTATTGAGGAGCCTCGGATGTTTGTTGATCGTTCGTGCATAAATACGATTCGAGAGTTTAACAATTACAAGACGGCTCAGGGTACACATGGTAGGAACCCTAGGAGCCCACGAGAGATTGCCCAGCAGGTCGATGACCACGCTATGGATGCTCTTAGGTATGGTTTAGTGCATATTTACCGTTTGGGTGCAAGGAATAGTTTGATGGACACTGAGGGCGGCATAGCTGTGGAGACTAATGATGGCGGCTATATTACGACGAATGAGAGGTATTGATGACCTGGTGGAAGTATACACGACGTGATGCGCCGTCACCACTGGAATATAATATTAGGACTTTGGATGAGATCCTGACGGATCGTGATCCTGTAGAGCTGACTGAGCATGCTTTGATTGTTGTCGAAGCGCCGACACGGACCCAATCCCAAGCTGCTCCTGTGAGACTCGAAGAGACGGTATTGCGGGGCGCAGAGATTGGGACTGCGCGGTCGCAGTTTGCTAGTTTCATGCGAGAAGAATATAACCCTAAGTTGCGTGGTAAGCAAGGGTTGAAAACATATGATGAGATGAGAAGGAGTGACGGTGCAGTACAAGCAGCGTTACAGGCTGTTAAAAGCCCAATTACTGGTGCTTCGTGGTTTGTTAGTCCTGCTGAAGATACTGCAGAGGCTAAGAAACATGCTGATTTCGTAACCTGGAACTTGACTAAGGGTATGACATACCCCTGGATGATGGTACTACAGGAAGCATTGTTACAGTTTGATTTTGGTTATTACATGTTTGAAAAGGTCTGGGCTATCAAGAGAGTTGATGGCGAGCTGCGCATGTGTTACCAGAAGCTAGCCCCAAGGCATCCGATGGATGTTGTTGAGGGTGGTTGGCGTTTCGATGCCAATGGTGGGCCGAAAGGTGTGTGGATGTATGACGCTGAAGGTGGCATGGATAGCGTTTTTATCCCCGTTGAAAAGCTCGCAATCTTCACACATCAACTGGAAGCCGGAGAGTTAACTGGTCGATCAATGCTTCGGCCAGCATATAAGCATTGGTTTATTAAAGAGAACATCTACAAAATTGATGCAATCCAGAAAGAACGTCATGGTATTGGTATTCCGGTTATTAAATTACCGCACGGGTTTACTGTAGAGGATAAGAATAAAGCGCACGAAATTGGTAGGAATCTGCGGAGTAATGAGAAAGCGCACGTTGTTTTGCCTCCTAATTGGGATCTCGTATTCGCGAAACTCGAGGGTCAACCTGTTAGTGCTCTAGAAACTGCTGAACACCATGCACGGATGATTTATCAATCAGTCCTTGCACAGGCATTGTGGGCAAGTAATTCTGCCGATGGCGAAGCTTCTATGGACATGTTCTATAAAGCTTTGCGGCATTTGGCAGAAAACATTGCTGTAGTTGTTAACACTTGGATTATTCCACAACTGATTCAGGCTAATTGGGACACGGATAAGTTTCCAGAGCTGCGTGTACGTAAACTAGGTGATACTGCTGAAGCCCGAACGCTCTCTTTTGCTGTGAGAAACTTCATTGGGGCCGGGGTGATTGTACCTGATGATCGCTTAGAAGAGTGGGCACGAGATGTTATTGACGCTCCTAAGGCTGATAAGGCTACAGCTAGAGAGATCGCTACCCCGCAATTAGGTAAATCTGCTAAGGCCGGTCTACCAAGACAGTCACAAGCAAAGAATCAGCACATTGGTCCCCAGGCACGTGGTGCTGGAGATCAGGGCGGCAATTAGATAAAGGTACTTTGCCGGCGTGATTTTAATAGAGATATAAGGTATAATAAATCTATGGATCCCTATAACCAAACCCCGATACGATTGAATGATGTAGATGTCGTGGATGAGGGAAATCGTTTTGGGTATTGGACTGATATTACAGGGTTGGAGTGTAATGAACTTAACCAATCCTGGATTCAGGCTATGCCATTAGGTACTTATGTCCATCCTGTCCATGGTCCGATCATTGTAAGTAAAGATCGGGTTAAGCAATTTGCAGATAATGTGAATGCTGGTGTACGTGGTCAGGAATTGGATATTGATTACGACCATAAGGCGAAGACTACCGAGGCTGCTGGATGGGTTAAGGAAGCGCGATGTAACTTCCGGGATACCGATCCTAAAGCTCGTGGGCTGTGGTTGCTAGTTGAGTGGACGGCTGAAGCTGCGGATAAGATTCGTAGCAAAGCGTATCGCTACTTCTCGCCAGAGTTCATTGATAAATGGACTCACCCTGCTACACAAAAGCAGTTTAATGATGTCTTGCTCGGCGGTGCCTTGACGAATCGTCCGTTCCTGAAAGGCATTCTACCCATTAACTTGTCTGAGATGACAAGTATTCCCACAGAAGAAACACAAGGAGAAAATGACGTGGATCGAGAATTGCTCGAAGCCATTGCTACTTCGCTTAGTGTTAAGTTTGAAGCTTCTGTTTCGGATGCCGATCTCCAAGCACTGATTTCTGTAGCTGCTCAAGCTGCGAATGAAGGTACGGACGGCAACGATGACAGTGATGCATCAGATGGTGACACTACCGATAGTGCAGATAATACAGAACAGCCGGTAGCTGCAAATGAAAACGATTTAGTTCAGCTTGCTGAAACTAATCCAGCTATCAAAGCTCTGATTGAACGCGTGAATAAGATGGAAGTCGCTTCACGCCTTGCCGATGTAAATGTTCGCCTTAGCGAATTGAACACTACTGACCAGACTTTGGTTCCCGCCGTACAAAAGAAGGTTGCTAATCTTCTCGCCAGTGCGCCGGAGAACGTAAGTACTCAACTCTTCGAAGTAATCAAAGACTTTGTTGATGGTAAAGCTGTAGTGAAGCTTGGTGAAGTCGGAGTCTCTGGCTCAGGTTTCCAACGCCAAGCAGATAATTCTGATAGCGCTGGTAGCCAGTTTAACGACTTGGTGGTGAAGCTGACTGAGGGTGAGAGCCCTATGGCTTATGCTGACGCCGTAGAAAAGGTGTCCGTTGACCATCCTGACTTGTTTGACCGTTACCGTGCTGAGTCCTTTTCAGGAGGTATGGCCTAATGTCAGGTCCCGCATACGTATTAAGTAAAGGTTTTCTTGTCGGCGAAGCTATTGCACAATATCATTTTGTAAAGCTTGTCGGTAGTGAGACGATTAACATTTGTGACACGCAAGGCGAGAAGGCCATTGGTGTTGCGCAAGAGGAACTGACTGCTAGTGATGCGACTAATAGTCGTATTGGTAATGTGCAGATCCTCGGAGTTTCTCGAGTTATCGCCGGTGCTGCTATCACTGAGTTCGCTAACGTAACTGTTGGTGCAGATGGCCGCGCTGAACCCGCTATTCTAGGTGATGTTGTAGTTGGCATTGCTATGAATGCTGCAGCTGCTGATGGCGATCACTTTGATGTCCTGCTCACCCCTAGCGGCTACATCGTAGCATAAGGAGTTATTATGGCCGTATATGATCCCCGCGGTGGGGGTGACGTTCATGTTGATGAAGTCCTGACTAACATTTCTGTTGGTTATCAGAACGAATCATTTATCAGTGAACAGCTTGCCCCTGCTGTACCCGTAAGAAAGCAAACTGATAAGTACCGCATCTTCGGTAAAGAAGGTTGGGTACTTGAGCCTGGCGATGATTATCGTGCGCCTGGTGCGGAAGCTAACGAAATTCCGGGTCTCACAGTATCAACTGATACTTACTTCTGTCAAGAGCATGCTTTGCGTATTGCTGTTACTGATGAGGAACGTGAGAATGCAGATTCGCCTCTCGCACCTGATCGTGATGGTACGGAGCTTGTAACTGATAAGATCCTGCTTCAACGTGAATTGCGTGTACGTGATTTGGTTTACGCTACCGGTAACTATCCCGCAGGCAGTGTAGTAACCCTGGCTGGTACTGACCAGTGGAATGATTACGCTAACTCCGATCCGATCGGTGATTACAAGACTGGTCGTGATGTTATTCACAGCCAGCTCTTCATGCATCCCACAAAGACGGTTGTCCCTTACCAGGTGATGTCCACTTTGGAAGATCACACCGACTTCATCGAGCGTATTAAGTACTCTCAGGCAGGTGTACTTACGCCTGAGATCGTTGCGCGCGTGATGGGCTCGGCACAATTTATTGTGCCTGGTGCAGGTTACAATTCTGCCAACATGGGTCAAGCGGAATCACTTGCTTATATCTGGGGTAAGAATGTGCTTATGGCATATGTCCCGCCTCGAGCTGGTATGCGTATTCCAGCATTCATGTATGAGTTTGTCTGGAAGAAGGGTGGCCGAGATCAGGTTACTACGCGCTGGCGTGCTGAGTCACGTGGTGCGGATGTTATCCAGGTAGCGCGTCGCTATGACCACAAGTTCATTGCCAAGGATGCTAGTAACGATTCGCTTGCTGGCTATCTAATCGTTAATGCTATCGCCTAGGAGCTCTCATGGCAAAAGTCCCCTACGCTCGTAATCTAATCAAAGCTGGAGCACTTGATGACGAAGGAACTAATGTTCGTCATGTGTTTAAGCCTGGTGAACGTATTACGGGTATTAGCATTGAAGTCGTACAGGACCTAATTAAATTAGGTGCTGTAGAGCTTCGCGATGCTTCTTCAACTTCAGAAGAGCTTGAGGGCGTTGAAACTGCCGAAACGCCTGCCACTCAAGCACCATCCTCCACTTCTGATCAGGAGTAATCGCGAACATGTCGTACCTGTCGGTCAGCGAAATACAGAGTTGGTTGCAAGCTACTAAGCATGTAATTAGCGCTGTAGACACAAACCTTGAAGAAGCCGCCTTCGAGAAGATTGTGGGTAAAGTTGGCCGCAGGTACGACACTTCTACTTGGGTAGACACTGCTACTACTCCGACCATGATTATAAATCTCATGGCGATGCAGGTAGCTGCAGATGAATACCGCAAGTGGGTATCAGAAAATCGAGGTGAGCCAGACTATTCTGACTCCCTTGATGAACGTATTATGCGGCTCTGCGAAGGTATTGCAGATGGTTCAATAATTCTGTTTGATGGCTCGGACGAAATTAGTCCTAGCCCTGACACATCTTTAGGTGGAACACCTGCAGGATTCCCTACTGATGCAGCTACTGAGGCATATGATACATTGCCTTTTGATGACGGTAGTGCACCAAGGGTATTTCAAATGAATATGAGATTCTGATGTCTGAGAATCGTAGTGTTACATCAGGTATTGCAATGGAGTGGCAGCCTGACCTTAAGTTCATGGCTGAGAGTTTTGATGTTCTAGGCGTAAATGTAAAATCATTTCGCGAACCTCTAACTCGCGCTGTTCGACAAGTAATGACTAAATCATTGCAGCAGAACTTCGATGTTGGAGGTCGGCCGACATGGCAACCTCTGATAGATAGTACCAGGCAGCGGAAACAGAAGTTAGGTTATAGTAATAGAACACTTATTGCTACTGGTGCTCTAAGGCGTGTTGCCGGTCAGATTAATCTTTGGAAGATTAATCGAACAGAGGCGGCAATGCAATTACCTCAGAAGGTTTGGTACGGTGTAATGCACCAAACAGGCTGGACACCGCAAACAGAACGTGATGCTCTTTCTGATCTTATTGGTGGTCCGGCTAGGCCTTGGGCTGTCTTCCAAAGAGAAGATATAGGCGATATCGAAGAAATCTTTTTTGAATGGATTGAAGAGCGTATTGAACGTGATATCGCTGCAGGTCGTAGGTCAGGATTCTAATGACTACGTTTAACCTTAAAGATATTACCGATTACATGGAAACATTCTTAGAGGCTGAGGCAGGGACATTAGGTATTAACTACGTCCAATACGGAGGAGATCCTATTGATGGAGGCATTCCTGAAGTACCTGCTGTAATAATCGAACCAGGCGTTAAAGAGCGTACGCTATCTGGTACAGGTCATCAAACAACTAATCGGTTTGTCATAGCTTTGTTTGTTTATCATACTAGTATTGAAGGTGTAGAAGCTATCCAGAAAGCTGCGGACGAGCTCACAGAAGCTTTGGAGACAGCTATAAATACTGAATGCTTACCTGCTGCTCGAGGCGGAACTAAGTTTAACGATCTCCTGACGCATGGTTATGTTACAGACATTCAATATGGTTTTTTTGAGATGGCAGATAAAATCATGCGAGTTAATCGTATAACCTTTCAAGGTTTGAGTAAGACAGGATTAATATAATGGGTAAACTTAGCGTCAATTTTAAGAATAGACCTGCAGGAGATCCCCTAGAAGTTCAAGGTCCATCAGCTACTAGGCGATATCTCACGTATAACAAAACTGTTAGAGATATTGAAGGCGAGGATATTACCCTTGGCTTGCCAGTAGCAAAGCCTTGGGTCCCAAAAGATCCTGCTGAGGATCCCTGGGGTTTGTACAAATGGAAGTCCGCTGACTCAGCGCCAGTAGATACGGAGAATCACGATGAGTAATGTTGGTATTGGTGCTGGTGGTGTAATCGGCATCGCACAGGAAGTTACAGTTGGCACTTACGTCGCGCCGACCAAATTCTTCCCTGTGAGATCAGAAAATCTATCGGTTTCGCAAACCACTCACAAGAGGCGCGTTATCCGAGGTACTGCCGACGCGTTAGGCCAAAAACGTGTTAGCCAGGAGGTTGGCGGCGATATCGTCATGGAAGCTCTCCACGATGTCCTACCTTACTTCTTGTATGCAGGTCGCTGGAGTATTCTCAAGAGCGGTGCAGGTCCTTATACTTATGCAGCTACCCCTTCAGACGTCGCGTGCTTGTCTGATGGTGAAACTCTTTCTATTACTGTTGTACGTAATGGTGTTGTGTTTGGTTATACGGGCTGCGTTGTAAGTAGTATGGAACTATCTATTGATGATGAAGGCATCATGGCTAGTTCTTTTAGTATCATCGGTTTGGATGAAGCTGTACAGTCCGCACCTACAGCTTCTTGGCCATCAATAGAACCTTTCGGCAACACTGAGTATACTGTTGAAATTGATGATGGAGCTGTTACAGACTTTGATAGCTGGTCATTCAGTGTTGATAACTCTGGCGAGGCGCAATACCGCATCGATGGGAATCTCACAGCACAGTATATCAAGTTTGGTGAACGTACCTCGACTCTAAGTGTTTCGCGAGACTTTATCAATCGTACTGACTACGACGCGTTTAAAGCTCTTACGGCTCAGAAACTTGAGCTTACTGCGAGTGATGCTACGCACTCAATTTATGCAGAGATCCCGGTTGCTTATAAGCAATCGTATGAAGTAGGCCTGTCAAGTCAGGGAGATTTGATTATGGGTCAGATAGAGTATGAAGGTGTGTACGATGCCACTGTAGGTGGCTCGGCTACTCTTACGGTAATAACTACAGAAGATATTTAAGTCGTGCGCGGAGGCTGTTGGTCGCCAGGCGAGGTTCATTCCCTCACTTACGCAGGTTCGATTCCTGTCCGCGCCACTAAGTTTATAGAGAAGCACAGCTTCTCATAGACTTTACATAGACCCTGATAGAATCTTCATAGACTTAATTGAACACTAGCTCTAATATAAGTACTAAGGGAAGTTGATAATAAAGTCTATAATATGATTCTACGTGAGTAATAAAGGAATATAGTTATGGTAATAGCAGCGGTAAGCGTCGGTAGTGAGAGGAAAGAACTTAAATCACTTCCCGGCGCTTTTGTTATTCTAAGGCGTATGACTTACGGCGAAAAGATCCACCGTCAAGAGCAGTCTATGAACGAGGCTGTTATGCGCGAGCCTAAAGGCAACCGGGCGCAGCGTCGTAATAAGAAGCGCGAAACAGAAATGGTAATGAATCTTGCACAACGTGCGGCTCAGGAGTTTGAGTTTGCTAAGTGCATTGTTGAGCATAACCTAGAAATCAAGGAAGGCGTACTCTTCGACTTTACAGATCCTGGAGCGCTAGACTTTCTCGATCCTCAGGTTGGTGAAGAGATCTCAAGTCTAATCGATGATATGAATAACTTCGATAATGACGAAGAAGGTGATGACACGGGAAACTAGAATATCTGCTGCTGAAGCACATCGTGCAGGGTGCGGCAGCGGCAGATGATCGTGTGTCATTCTTTACTACGATGCATGTACTGTGTGCGACATATCATGCATTGCCTAGTGATATTTTAAATGAAGATGCGTATATGATACACGGATTAGTACTGGCTGCTAAAGCATTTACTGAAAAGGAAAAACTTGAAAGTAAGAAGCAGCAACAGCAAATACGATCAAGAGGAAAGCATTAGTGGCTCTTTCAGCTAGAGAATTACTACTAGTCATGCGAGCTCGAGATGAAGCGTCTC
>Ga0316189_10000230_pt1 | contig 54835 bp, 41 predicted proteins | sample LowCovwburrow_MG_FD_204930 | JGI IMG/M metagenome (GOLD analysis project Ga0316189, IMG submission 204930) | Coastal sediment microbial communities from Maine, United States - Lowes Cove worm burrow | ecosystem: Environmental > Aquatic > Marine > Coastal > Sediment | place: USA: Maine... | reverse complement strand
CGAGGCGACCGAGCCTCTGGAGCATGGTGTGGTACGCGACCCCGAAGAGAAGGAGGTGGCGCTGTCGCTCGCCGAGGAGGAAACGGGCGCCGACCGTGGCCGTGGGGCTAAGGGCGACGCCTTCGCCGTCTTCATCTGGCTCTTCGGCGAGGCGGAGGTGCTCCTCGAGGCTCAGCATCAGACCCGCCTCCAAGCCTACTCCGCCCACCCCGAGCGCTTCGTCCACGGCCCGCCTGCGCTACGCAGTTTGCCCGAAGCCGTCTATATCAACCCGCCCGTGACTGAGCCGAAATTTCACGAATAGACGAGAGACCCTGTCTCAAGGTCGTTGACAGGCACCCGAACGACCGGGGATCGATGTCAACAAAAATTCCGGCGCATTGACTTCTCCTGAGCCTAGCGTCTCAACAAGAAGAGCAACCGATGCAATGTCCAGGTCGCTGAGACGTATGAGAAGGCCATCGGGGTCTACTTGGGAGGCTTTGCATCGGGCGCGGCCGGCGAGCGCGCGAGCATGAAGAGGGGGGTCCCAGGTCACCACGGCCTCCGGGATCCCCTCGGTGAGTGAGATGAAGAGGGTCGCAGCAAGATCTCTGAGCGGTGTGTCTTCACAGATCTCTGCGATACGCAAGCGACTGCGAAAGCGATCTCTCCCGGAGGGGGTAGAATCGATCCTAGCCTGAGCGTCCAGCAGGGCCTGATGCCGAGACTCTCCTCTGATTCGCTGAGGTAGCTCCTGCCAGAAGTCGTCGTCACCGTCTGTAGACATGACGCTTGGGGTGGCGACGCGAGGGGGGAGAACCTCCCCGGCGATCCAACGGCAGGTGGCTTCATCAGCGAGAGGGAGACCTGTGCGATCATGTAGACCGACAAGCGCAGGTGCTCGACTGAGAAGTGAGCGGAGCTCTAGCTTGCTCACCCGCAGCGCCTCCGAGTACTCTGGGCCCAGGGCTCCCATTGCCTCCGCGGCGAGGCGCTGCAGGTCGAGGACGAGAGGAAAGTTGATCATCGCATTTTCACAGCGCCGGAGAAGAGCGACCCAATTCTCTGCCTTGAGGAACTGCATAATTTGTGCGCGTTCGTTTGGGAGCAACCCCGGAAGGTTCGTTCGTCCGTCCGGACGAAGTGACGGGGCTGCGACGATTGGCAGCCAGATGCCTACTCGTAGGATTCGATGAGCAACTGCACTCGCAGGTTCAGTATCCCGGACTCTTGCGGCAATCTCGGCAAGAAAGAGTCCGGCTTCGCGAGTGCCCGTCTGTGCGACGACTGGAGGCTGCACAGAGGGAAGCTTGGCCTCGTCAACGAACTCGGGCTTGGCGAGGGGCTCGGGCACGGTGACGGGCTCAGTGACGGGCTCGGTGGCAGGCTCCGGCTCCGGCTCCGGCTCCGGTTCAGGTTCAGGCGTGACTGCGAGCTCTAGAGCGGCCAACCGGAGTTGCTCCATGTGTTCGTCGACAGGACGGAGCAGCCTCCCGAATGGAGGACAAGAGTCTCCCATGATGGAGTCGCACTGGCCACGAACTTTGCGGATGCTCGATGCCAGAGCTTCGATACTGGTGAGGTCGTCTTGGCTTGGCTCGAATTCACTTAGGGTGGGTTCAATCTTCGTGATCATCCATGCAAGTGCGCGGCCTTGGCGTACGGGGTGTGCAGGGGAGAGCTGGACCTCTTGCTCCAAGAGCGTCGACAGGGCGTCGAACCCTCGGCTCAGGGGTGCAAGGCCTCCTTGCTCATAGAGCGCATAGAGGACATAGGATAGAGCTACCAAGTCCTTCCCCGTTTCCCGAAGAAAGCCTGCTCCGAGGCGTAGTACGGTCCCCCAGTCGACGGTGCCGAACTCGGCCTTGTTGCCGCGGTTCACGAGATCTTTCAACTCTCGAAGTCGGGGGTCCTTGCTCTGTGGGGTCGTGGTTCCGACCGCCGCGCAGATTGCGTCGATCGCTTCATCAAATAGTACCTGGCTCTCGGTCATGACTAGTCCTCATGCGTGCCCCCCCTGCCGGTGATCGAGCTTCCCGACGAGGGCAAGGGTGAACGTCGCGTTGTTGTGGGTCAGGTGCGGTCGAATTCGCAAGCTGCACCGATACCAACCTGTCTGCCCCTCGACGAGCTGCACTTCTACGGAGGCAGAGCGCAACGGTCGGGCGGCTAGGACATCTGGGGCAGGATTGTCCATGTCGGATATGTACCTCGATATCCACTTCGTCAGGACGCTCTCGAGCGCGCCGCGGTCCAGCTCGGCGCCGATCTGTTCTTGCTGGATCAGCTTGATGTAGTGTGCAAGCCGACATACAAGAAAGACGTATGTCAGCTGGCTGCCCAGGTGCTGGCCAATGTCGTCTTCGGTCGGCGCACGCGATTGGGACGGTCGAGTCGTGCTCCTGAGGGATGGTGAAGAGAGCATCGTCGCCTGTCCTCGGCTGCGCTCAAAGACCAGAGAGATGAAGCCTTGCTCAGCAAGGGCACGTTCAGCTCTGTTCGTGACTACACACTCGAGAGAACACCGGCTCCATATTCCAACGAGAGATGCATATTCCCAGCGGTGCAAGCGCGTCACAGCGCCAGCATTCGACCCCGTGAGGAACACGCACCAGCGATACCGTGCGAAGGACCCTGCTGCTATTACTGTGACTAGGGAGGCGGCATGCCCCCACAGGAGGTCACGAGAGCCGCGAGGTAGGTTTTCACGGTAGCGGATGGGCGTGGTTGTGTCGTTGTGAACATCGTGAGGTTGACGCAGCACAAAGCGCGGAAGGCAAAGGCCCACATAGCGCGCATCCTCGCTCTCTCGAAACGCCCTCCAGGCTGCGAACCTCTCTCCGAGGAATGAGTTCGATAGGTCTGTCATCTGAGGAAGGTGGCTGTAGGACACCAAGTCGAAGAATGCTGGGTCTGCGTCTGCTAGCAGAGGGGCATGGGCCATGGCCGCGATTGACGCGATGAGCTTCAGCGTAGTTAGATCCTCGATGTGTGGACCAAAGCGAAAGTAGGTGGTGAGAATGCCGTAGGGGCTGCCCCCGTACATGCCGATAGCATTGCGGTAGATGGTCGAGTAGAGCCCTGATGATGTGACTTCTGGTGACTGGTTGAGATCCTCGTCGAACTCTTCACGGGTACAGGACAGGATCTCCGTCGTGGTGTTGCTGTCGTAGTCGATGCGGGCGACGACGAACGAAAGCTCTAGCCAGGCCGCCTCAAGTGCCAGGATCTCCGGGTGGTGCAAAATTGCGTCCAGCTGGACTCCGAGGGTCTCTAGGATGCCAGCCACCGCCGAGTCGATTTCAAGTGTTAGCTGGTGACCTCTGATCCCCGACAGATCTTGGCGTTGCACCAAGTATGCCAGCGCATCAGCAATTTTCGCTCTCTCCGCGGAATCGGCGGAGAGAGCGGAAACGAGATCTTCAAGAACGGTCACAAAGAGCTTCCTTCGCAACACGCGGCGGCGGTAGTGAAGATCTTTCTTGGGGGGGAGCGGAGCGAGGTGGTTCGCCAGGGGGCGAGATAGGTCTGGGACGCACCCTTGCCGTAGAATATCGACCCCTCAGAGGTACTTAGCGGGACCAAAGACATGCCAATCGGCGCGCGTCCCGGTACGTTAAGGTCGAACGCAAGCGAGATGGACTTGTCTTTTCGTGTGGGGTTACCGTCTTTCTCTAAGAGCCTGAGAAATCCGAAGTCACCGCTCTCTTCGACTGTGGCTGTGGGGATCCCATCGCCGACGGCTGAAAACTTGGCCGAGTTCGCATCAGCACCAGGCCAAGATGCAGTCCTGCGGGAGCGCGTGTCACAGATATATTTGTGTGGTATTCCGTCGATCTCGAGCTGCACGCTGGATGCCCACCCACACTTCATGATGAGCTCGAACTCGGCTTGAGCCTTTCCTCCGTGGGGGAAAAGGAGAGAACCGAGGGTGTGTGCATCGTTGATGAAGTCAATGGTCTGCTGCGTGATGGGATTCTTGTTTTCGCCTGAGTCAGGGCGTTGGACGAATACGTCTCCCTGCCGCCTCAGGTAGGGGGCGAGCTGTTCAATCCGGAACTGGGCGATCTTTCCGCTTTCGGGGTGAAAGAACGATTCCAGGTTGGTGAGTGTGGTGGCGCTTTCACTCGCTTGTGAGAAGGGGTACAGCTCGGTTGTCATCGCGACTGGAAGGGCGATGGACTCACACCACTCACGGCTCGTCTTGCAGTGCTCGCCACCCGTGATGATCGGCCCGATACCCTTGACCGGAGGTAGTAGGATTCCCTCCATTGGCGTCCGGAACTTCTGCAGGTCGGCACTTCTTATTAGATCGCGGACCTTGCGCGACTGGGCATCGACCTCGGCAGCGAGTTCCTCGGTCTGTCCCGCAATATTTGCCTCTGAGACTTGCTGCCAGAGGTTTCGAATTGCACCTTGGTAGGAGTTGAGCCCCGAGGTTTCGTCGGCTGAGGTGAACTTGTTCAGGAGGGAGAACTCCTTCTTCACCAGCTCTGAACTCTGCTCAGCGCCACCTAGGCTCACGAGATTCTTTTCGATGTCGGAGACGAGGGGAGGCAAGAACCCGCCACGACTCACTCCAAACAGTGATGTTAGGCGAATCATGAGTCCGTGGTCGGCCTCGCTCGCAAGTGGTGCCGGGCCTTCCGTGCACGCGATCGGAGGAAGATCGCTGGTGTTGTCAGCGATGACCCTGAATAGAGATGGGAGCGGTTCTACTTCGTCACCCTCGCCTCCTAGGTCTGCGAGAAGAGACTCCGCCTCATCGAGTGTACCCGGAGGCTCAACGTGGATGCTAGCTAGAAAGCGAGTCCAGGCTTGAATGTACTTATGGGTATACTTCTCCCGCAGGCGCAAACAGCGATTAGTGTCCTTCTCAGAGACGAGCGACGAGGGAGTAACCCACTCAGGTGTGAGGGAGGTCGTCTCTGAGCCGTCCGAAAGCTTCGCCTTGATGTCAAGCCAGCCCGACTTTGTGAATGCGCGTGGAATGACGACCTCGGCTTTCTGCCGGAGTCGACGCGATCCTGCGACAGCGTGAAGCGAGATTGAGCCGCCAGAGGCTTTGTTGGCGTCCGCGATGAGTCCGTCGACGTCGAAGCTATCTGTAGCTCCGGCTTCGAGGATTGTCTGGATACTCTCGACGAGCCTGGGAGTGCGAGCTGGTACACCGAGTGAGTCATTGTTACAGGGCGGAGCGGCGGTGCCACGAGAGTACTCCTCTTGGACGATCTCTCGATACAGCCGCACGGCTGTCTCACACTTTGACTCTCCCTCCGTCGAGGTCGATGCCGCCTGGCACCACCTTTGTGAAACCTCCCCTTCTAGCCAACTTGTCTCCTCTCCTTCCCATGGTCGAGGCACCGATGATAATTCTGCTGGCGAGTCGGCGGGAGGTCGTGCAAGGAGAAGGTAGAGACGTAGGTTGTCTACTATTGGCCGTCGGTGGGCCTGTCTCGCAGAGTCATCTCGTTGCGAGCGTACAGCTCTTTCGAGCGAAACGGACGACCGTTGTACGAGTGGGGAGATCACCCTTTGGCACATAATCTCCGCGTATGCTCTCGAGAGCGCCGGCGTGATGAGGTCATCACGGAAGAGGCCTAGCCCGTGCCCCTTGGGTGTCTCACCGTCGCGCCATCGGGTAACCGTATTCGCAAGACGCTGGACATCATTAGGAGACGCAAGGCTGTCTGAGCCCATCAGCTGAGCTGTGTCTGCGAATGTGGTTGTTAGCAGAGATCGGTTGGCCCGTGATGATCGTATCGAAGAAGTGACTATGAGGGATCCGAGAATCAGGAAGGCTGGTGTGAGCAACCATCGGCGTCGTCTCTGCTGTTCTCTGTGACGCCGCGAGCGAGTCGCATAGATGGCGCTTGAGGGGAGTATCCTTGCCAGAAGGTCCTGTGTGAATACGGGGGCAGTTGCCTCGCCCTTGGTACGCCCGACGAAGAAGACTCCGCGCAGTCGCACGCACTCCCCGTCGAGGATGGGTACGTCCATGAGAACACGGAGCCACTCTGTAGATGAGTGGGCGAGGTGTCCAAGTTCCTCGGCGAAGTCGTATAGACGGAGTGTCCCAGACTCTCCGTATGCACCTTCAATCATCAGCGAGTAGCAGCGCTGGCGGACCCAGCTGAGTGCAGACTGAGGCGCATTGAGGTGGTCGCGAGCCACTTCTTCGATATGGGATGAGGTTTCACAGAGCGGCAAGAGGGCGCCGAGGCACCCATCAGCAGAGTCAAGACCTTCGATAAAGTCCGGGAAGCCGGGAAGTTCGTCAATGTGGGTAATAGTTGTAAGGACCGGGACTTGAACGTCGAGCGAGTCGACGACCATCTTGAGCACTTCTCCGGTCCGTTCGACCTCCACATTGGAGGTCCCCGGCCGCAGGACGATCAAGACTCCGTCGATCGGCTGGCTCGGGCGCCAACGTTTGAGCTCTTCAAGAATGAGAGCAAGCGGAAGGGCTGAGCTCGCCCCGTCGGGTGGATCTATGGGGAGTTCGGCGAGTACAACGTTGCCGGCCCTCGTGATTGGAGCTGCGCCAGCGACCCACTCGCTTCCACTGACAGACTCAACCAGGCTACTCTTGCCGGATCCTTGGGGGCCTAGCACGATCCAACAAGGTTCTCTGTTCCGATTCTTGGCTAGTAGCGGATGGTGAGCCCGCATGACTTGCCGCATGTGGTTGCGGATGTGGGTCTTGGCCTCCGTTAGACGCTTGCGACGTCGGTCCTCATCGGTGTTCCTCGAAGCGCGTCGTGGCAAGCGGAGTCGATTGACAGGGAGGCTTTTGAGAATCCCGATGAGGGCGATCGACGCGATCAGGAAGGCCCCTGCAACCACGGCATATGCCGCGACCTCCGGCGGTAGGTCCAAGGACACTACCGCCATAATGATGAGCCCTACGAGGACTACAATCTGGACCACCGTCGTCAGGAATGTCTTCATTTTTGGTGCTCGTAAGAGAAGTTCGACAGTGCATCAACCACACTCTCAGCTTCGTTCTTGAGGCTTGCATGAAGCGTTACTAGTGCCGCGACTACAGCTGTCGACATCGCTATGAGAACGAGGTGAAACCAAGCACTCTTGATGGCGCGTGGTCGTGGCCACTGTGGGGCCGGAATGTCGGGGAGCACCACCGTGGAGCTGAGAATTGGGCGGACACAGCTCAGGACCCGAGAGTGAAGCTCTTCGTAGCCTTGGAGCCCGTGTCCCGCGTAGATGCCACGAAAGCCAAGAGCGAGACAGAGCGCGTAGACAGAGACCACTGCGGTTTTCGCTTGGTCTCCACTGGCCGTATCGAGCAAGCTGGAGAGATCCGTGAAGAATAGCTCGCCTGCGTTGTCCGTATGCATGTGCTCCTGCTGGAGAAGCAGGAGCTCATGATGTTCCGAGTAGTTGCACCGGGAGCCCGGACGGCTCGAGACCTCGTCCGCGAGTGCGCAAAGTGCGCCTTTGACATAGCGGGCGAGGTCTTGCGGAGCTATCGCGCCGTGCTCGCTAGGTGCCCACTGAATCGAGAGGATGGAGCTGCTCAGTCGTTGTCGCATGGACTGAGGTGAGACGCGACCATCCGAGGTCGCGCGGATGAGGGTGACGATCTCTCGAAGGGGGCGCTCGATGCTATCCAAGAGCTGCTCGTTCGCGTTCATAGGGCGGCTCCATCGCGAGTCAGCCCCAGAAGTCGAAGTCGGGTCGTTGAGGGGTCGTACGGCTTGCGTATGAATACCGCGATCTCTCCCGCAACCATTGCCTCATGATACAATGATGAGTCGGGATCGAGTCTGAAGAACATTTCATCTTCGATAACAGGAATTCCGGCTGGCGGAGATGCTACCGGCTCAAGAGCGATACCAGGGGCCGCAGTCGGGAGAATGAGCTTGAGTCGGCCCAGGGAGGCCGCCTTAGTGCCGGCGAGAATTGCCTCTTTGACCGTTGCTCGCTCACCTTCAGCCCTCACTGCGACATAGAGCTCGGGGCACAGCGCAAGTCCTTGATCTTGAGCGAGCCAGTGGGTGGCCGTTCTCACAAGCTCGAACTCAATGAAGGTCTGGGCAAACTGCTTTCGAACCTGATGTTGAGCGAGCGCCAGTAGAGGTTCAAAGGAACTCCGAAGATCCTGGTGAGAGTACGTCGGGAAGTTAGTGGGGTCACCATGGCCTGTTGGGTAGCACAGCGCGCCGCATAGCTGGCCGAGAGCTTGGTGTATGACATGCGGCGGTGTAGTATCGTCGCGGATACCCCCCCGCAGTAACGGGAGCGAAGTATCCAAGGCCTGGATGAAGAGAGCCTTGTATAGATCCGACTGGCGAACGCTACGCAGTCGCCCCTGCGAGACTTGCTCGTCTACGAGGCCTCTCCGCCGCGCGATGAGCTGGCTGACGAGGTCACGCAGGGCGGATGCAAGTACGGGTGATCCTTGGATCGCAAGGAGAGGAGGAATATAGCTCTCTGATAGCGAGAAGTGTCCGCTCTCGGAGCGAACGATCTCTGCGATCTTGAGTGTTGAGTACTCATCTCTTCGATCTGTCTCCAGAAGGAGGGTGAAGTGCGGGACACAGACATGGATCTCACGGTCTCGCGCGGTTACTAGATCGTAGACAGGACGGCTATTCGACCGATAGCGTCGCTCGATCGGGTCCTCGTCTTTCGATACGTTGGCGACGGACTCTTGGAGAAGCTTGATGCCGAGGTAAAGAGATAGAGATTTCCTTGCCGGTGGAAGGTCGGATGACGATATTGACCGCGCGGCAGGTCGAGCCTCGGACCGCAAGTCGAACTCAGCGATAGTGCCGTCGGGCAGGACTCCGCGAAATGAAGAGAGCTGAATGCTTCCGGACTGAAGCTCGGCCAGATCGATCGAGATGGATGAGACGCCCCACGGCGCTGGTGAGACGTAGCGGATTCTCGCGTCGAGGCTCTGCTCGTGGTAGAGATCTTGCTGTTGCATGTGCTGGGGACACACAAGCATGCCTTGGGTCCAGACGGGTCGACCTGCTCTTGATGGTTTCATTGGGTGCTCGCGAGTGGGGGAGTGGATCCGCTAGCGCTGTCGTCGTTTGCGGTCGCGCTTGTTAGGTGTCTTTAGAAGGACGGGCGCACACGTAGTGCTGAATGCGGATACGTCGAAGCCTGGCGGTGGAAAAGTGCCTCCTCGGATCTCATATCCACTGAAGCGAAGGTATACGCAGGATGGTGGCGGTGGTGGCTCCTTGCGCCGCTTCGCGTCGCAGACGCGTTGATGGTGCCCCTCTGGGACGGAACTCATGTAGTGCCAAGAGTCTCCAACGATGCGGCGGTACAGGGTGACCACAAGGACGAACTCAGCTTTGGCGGCGAGTGTGACGGTCCAGGACTCCGACTTCCCGGGGTATGCATGACGTTCGTGAGCGGTGAGGAGGGTATCTCCCAGTAGACCGAGGTCTTCGGCGAGCAGCGCGGGATTCTTGAGGGCTGCATCCGGCGGTTTCGCACTTAGCTCAAAGACGTAGTAGAAGACGGGCCATGCTTCACCGTCGTCGCCTTGGTTGACCTCTGCGTCGGAGGAGGCGAGGAACTGTAGAGGGATCGGCTTATCTGTCTCGCAGGGCGGCGGCTTGCAGCCGATCAGGCCCAGCAGAATGAAGAGAAGCAGGGGGAGTGACGAAGTCATAGTCTCGGTGACGCTCCCGTAGCCGAAAGCACCCCATCTCCATGTTCGGCGAAGAGTTCTACCCAGCCATGGGAGTGAGCTTCGGCGATCGAGGTGATGAGAGTTCCAGACTCGTCGCTTCGCACTTTGACGTGCACGTTGAAGAGTTCTGTTGCGAGGAGGTCAGGTTCTGTGTCAAGTGGGGCGAGGCGGAGGGTCGACATGAGTCCTCCACGAGGTCGATCCCTCGCGTATGTGATATCACGCTCGTTTAGCTCCTCGACGATGAGCCACTCGCGGTGAATTCTACCCACGCACATCCAGAGATCGTGGGGGGCACGGTGTCCGTCTAGAATGAGAGCCCTCGTTGGCGCCCAAACCCCGCTCCTCTGCACCACGACAAGCATCTTCGACGACGGAACTTCCTCTGCAATAGAGCGTAGCGCGAGCGAAAGGTTATCGTTGATGCCTCCGGAAAACACGAGAGATGCGCCTGTCTGAACTGCACGTCGAACGTAGTGGAGGGCGGGGTCTGGCAGCGCGTGGAGCTTCTCGAACGGTGCGACTCTGCGGACGATCAGCAGGGGTCCATGGGGGACAAGCCTGCTTGAGAACCCGTGGACTTCAAATTCATCATCGGTGTACGAGAGAGGTTCGGACTCGGAGAGCTCAAGGCCAGTTAGGCGACTGAGCGCCGCGTGGACAGCCTCTAGACAAGAAAACGTGCGCGGGCTTCTCTCTGTTTGGGCCCCTCGGACGAGATCCAGAGAGACTGCTCCTTGGACCGTGACCTCGGATACAGTGGGGTCCCGTAGGACGCTCGACAAGGGATCCATGCCGCAGACTTCGTGGGCAAGACGGGTCGACCAGTCACCTAGCTCGGCATGTGCTTGCGCGAGTAGTGTTTTCGCTGCGGCCACAACCTCAGGTAGCCGCGAGTGCTCAATCTCGACCGCATGGCCCCATGTGTGCGCTCCGAAGTGCTCGGACAGCCTGCGATAGATGTCAGCGATGGACGAACGCCTTCGACGTGAAAAGTGGAGTGAGTTCGGTTCGTGATGAAGCTCCGCAGGGAAGCTTGGTAGGTCAGCGAGCGCGGTAGTCGCGACAGGTTGGTCGTCTGGAGGGGATTGGACGATGGTTGAACGGGCGGGCAGGTTGATATGCTCAGGCAACGGTTCGTCATCGAGTTGAGCGATGACTGGTGCTGCGCTCACAGGCTTGGTCCCGGTAGGGGCAGGGGGGGCTCTAGTAGCGCTGTCCGCGTGTCTAAGCTTAACCTGAAGAGAAAATCGACCTATGTCGATGACCGCCTGACAGCCGAGCTGGTGAGTAGACGAGATCTTGGTTCTCACGCCATCCTTGACAAGGAAGGTTCCGTTGGTCGACACGTCTTCGACGCAAATTTGCGCGTCTTTGACGGACAGACGGGCATGAATCCTCGAAATTCCATCCTCATCAAGGACTATGTCGTTTGAGGCCTTTCTTCCAGCCGTAATGACTTCCTTGTGGAAAACGAGAGCGTTGGAGGGGCGTATCTCGTGTCGGACATGTACTTCGAGTACCGGCGATTCCATGTTGACCTCTAAGCTCGGCTGGTGGGCTCTCTACCCATGTTTCGAGGTTGTGATGGGGAGCGTTGACATTCTCGGGCCTGCCGGCTAGCGTCAGCGCTATGAGACCGACACAGGTGGCGCGCACTATCGCGATCATTGGCCTGCTCATTGATGTTGGCTGCGCCAGGCGTGTGAACCTCTCGTTGGCTGAGTTTGATGAGCTTCGTCAGCTCGATCCAAGCCAAGAGACTCTTCGGGTATTTCCGGGGAAGAAGCTGATCTCTTCGTATCCAGAGGAGCAGGAGGTGCGGAACGTCGACATCAAGCGTGACAAGGTCGTCGTCCGAGGCGCCCAACGACCACGTGAGCGGATCATCGGGGTAAATACACCTGGAAAGGTCGTCGCTGTAGATGAACTCAACGGGATGCCGCTTCTCTGGGTGACCTACTTCGCAGACTGTGGGGCTGCAGACTGCGCCTACGGGTTCGTACTCACCGAGCAGAAGAAGTTCTCGTTGGTGGCGATTCCAGGGCTCGCGGGTTTCGACGACCCCACTTCTCATCGAGGGACCAGGACAAGGCGGAACCGGCTCCGTCTTGGAAAGATTCGCTCGTTGAGCGAGCTGAACGAGGTCTACGTTGTACCTCGGAGGCGGGGCAAGAAGTTTCTTTCTCTTGATCTGCAGATCCACAAAGAGACGTACAAACCGACCCGCAAGAGCAAGCAGCGAGCTCCTGGCGTGTAGTGGAGCGGTCACTCTGCCCTCATCCTCTCCCACACCCCTGATGTTGTCGTGAAGTAGCCATCGGTCCACGTCATGACCCGGCTGTGTTGTGTGGTCTTGTACTCACTGCACTCGGGCGGGGTTACACGTGCGTCACACTTCAAGATCGTCACCGTCTCTGCGATGGACAGTTCGGTTTCGGTAACACGGAGCGTGCGATCGACCTCTTCTCTTCGGATCCAACCGTCAACATCATCGCTGACATCGACACGCTCATGTGCGGCAACTTTCGCAGGTCCTTCGAATTCACCGTCTACGATGACACCCGCCTGTATAAACCGTTGGCCGACGAGAGGTAGAAAGTGAGTCTCTTTTCGGCATATGTCGCCCTCACTCGGGCATATGTCGCCGCTCGCGACTAGGAGGGAGTCTCCGTCGGCAAAGGGCTCTAGGTAGAGGTTCGCTCTCTTGTGAGGTGCGAGCAGGGTGCCAATGCCGCGGATCTCTACGCCACGCTCAACGAGCTGAACGAGCGCGACTGGACCGATAGCGGTTTGATCTGCGTAATACTCGACCCGAGCCCAGATGAGCAACTTTCCATCCGGAGCTGGCGAGAAAGTGATGTCCTTCTCCGTTATGGACTCCCGTGGGATAGGGGCTGCTGTGTGACTATATGGCGGCGCCGAGTCTTGCTGCCCTGAGAGTCGTACGGCGACGGGCCGGCCGCTGCACTCCCGAGGAGACTCGGGGAGCTCCAGGGCTGGGCGGCGAGCCGTGCCAGGTACAAGAATCGTGTACCACACATCAAATGGCAGAACCCGTGTGTCAGCGCTGGCGGCAGGGTCGTGTTCGACATACTCGGCGCAGATGGGAGGGTCTGGGGGAGGTCGGCATGATGCGGTCGTGAGAACCATGAGTGACAGGGCAGATGTGAGGACCGATCTCATGTGTCAGACCTTCTAGTGTGGTGTCGCCGCGCTCGCGATAGTGCTTCGGAGAAGATCTCGCGAAACATCGGAGATACATTGCGCCTCCCGTCACCCGTCACCGCCGCGTATGTTGCGACGTATGTGTTCCACAGGACGCTAGCGCGAGTCGGCCAGCGGGCGTCGGTGTTGCTTTCGATCACGGCGGGAGAAAGTCCGAGGAGCACTTCATGTGCTGTTTCAAGGGCGGCGTCGAAGATTGCCGCGACCTCTTTCTGGTGGGCTTCTAGCCCCTTGCCCAGGCTGCGCATCTCCGGGGTTGCAGCACGTCGCCAGTCCAGGATGTACGTGAGGAATTCGTCGCGGGTTTGCGGGGAGAATGCGCCTGATGGATCTTGAACCGACGATCCGAACGCGGATAACTTGAGCTGCAGAAGATGATGCAGATCGAGAGCCGAGGCCGCTAGAGTTCGTAGGACGTTCGCCATACATGTGAGAGCGCGTTCCGCGTCCGGAGCCGTCGCCGGAGGAGGGAGATGTGGGGCAATTTCACGGAGAAGTGCTGTCAGCGACGCATGGAGGGGGTCCTCAATAAGGAGCGTCTCGTGGTGCAGGACGTGGACCCAGTCAGACTCGGGAAACTCGCGCGAGAGAAGTTGGATTGTTCGCTGCCGAGTATTCTCATCCTCGCTTGTATCAGCGAACTCTACCAGAGAATCTTCCCAGCTGCGGCGGGCCGCACAGAGGTGTGAGTGTAGCGAGCGGAGTCTAGGGAGCGCCTTGTGGACCTTGCGCTCATTCTCGTCGTGTTCGTCACCAATCTCACCACTCTGGTGGGAGCGAAACTGAAATCGGAGCGTGAGTGGCCCCAACTCTACGCGTGAGCTGGGGGTGATGCGGGCCGTTCCATTGGGCTGAAGCTGGGAGCCGTCTACGGTGACCGGGTTGTGGGCGTTGAGGTCGCGGAGTTCGTAGATACCTTCAGGGGAAAGACGGACTTCGGCTTGGCGAGACGATACATACGGAAAGGCGAGCTGTAGATCTGCAGCGGTGCTTCGGCCGATTTTGACGAGCCTCTGGCTAAAGGAACGTTGGACTGAGAACGCAGGATCCGTGGAGCTGGATACCGATATGTGGAGTACGGGGTCCGTCATCATCAATCCCACCTGGCTGAGTCTTCCCGGGAGAGGTCCAGGTCGATGGCTGTTTGTGAAAACTCCCCAAGGTCGCTCTGCGCGAGGATGAAGTCATTGCTTAGTCGGCTCACCCCTAGGATTGCACCTTCGTTGTCGTTGACGAGGTGGATCTCGGCAGATAGCGTGATGCTTGACGGAATAAGGTCGGAGAGCAGAGTTGCAAGTGCGCGATGTGCGCTTGCGTTTCGTACGAAGTGGTGCTGATATCTGCGGCTAACCGGACCAAGGGTGAGGTGGGCATCAGAGGAGGGCATGTGGATCGAGTCACCGGCGATGAAGGTCGTCCCGAGGCCTGCAGACTCGGTGCCGAGGCGTGTCTGCTGCTCCTCCATGAGGGGGGCCCAGCTGCCTGTGAACTGCTGAACCTTGACGCGAATCTCTCCGACATATGGGACGAGCACGAGCTGGATAGCCCTCTCGATTGATTGTTGTGAGCGATCTCCAGAGAGGAGAATGGGCAGGAGCTGTAGAACAGTGCGTGCAGGAAGGTCTTCTGCGTCGGCCAGGGCAATCAGGCGATCCACCCAGGGGCTAGACTCGCCGCAGAGCGACTCGGGAATGCAGAGTCGCTTGAGCGCATCGAGCAAGGCCGCAAATAGACGGTGGTGGATCGAGTCGAGTAGGTTGCGAGTCGCCGCTGCACCATCATCGACAGACAGGGCCTCCTCTGCGAAGTAGAGGGGCATCGGCGTGGATGCGCCGAATAGGCCGAATACAGTTCCGGTGAGATAATTGCTCCCTTGCTGTCGGTCGTCGGACTCGATCGCATACTCGTGCACATCTAGGCCCATTCGGGAGGAGTGGGTGATACGTACAAGGCCAGGGTCATCGCCTTCGATGTCTAGGAGGGAGTGGCGCATGAGGAACCATGCAGCCTCAAGGAGACTGTAGCGATAGCGATTCTCGTCGAGCCAAGCTAAGGCCCGATCTCTTCGCTCGTCTAGCTCCCGATGTGGACTGGCCATGAGTACTCGGTCGCTGTGGATGTGAGCCTCATGCGGAGTTGCATCGCCGTGTTTATGGGCGCGAAGCTTCCGTAGAGGGCATTGAGGAACATGCCAAGAAGATGTGCTGCTCCGGAGCCGCCAATGGCGAGATCATCAACTTCAAGGAGCACGATGAGCATCCGCACGGGCGCTCCTTGAAGGACCCATGTCCCGGGTCGTACATGCAGTGACGTGATCGCATCAATCTGGCGACGGCTTAGGCGACCTCGATCTGCCTTCTCTGCTCCGACAAAGTCGAAAGACCTCAGGAGTCGGCGCAGTGAGTCTGGCTCCCTTGGAGGTAGGGTGCCTAGGCCGAGGTATGAGGCGAGCGACCAGAGAACGTCGGTGTCTAGCGCAGGGGTCGCTGAGCTCGACACTCTCGTGATGTTCTCATATGAGCGGAATAGCGCCTGCTGCGAGGACCCGTGAACGTCTCCCGTCCGGAGTTGATTGGCGAGCTTTCGGTTCGTGCAGATGAGCTCGATGGAGAGGCTCTCAGTGGTGCGCTCGGGAGCGTCCGTGTCCGCATGCGTATCCACATCTACGAGCGAGAGATAGGTGTCGATGCCTTCGTTGGTCTCCGATCTCTCCCGTCGAAGAGAGTAGATGCACTGTTCTCTCTCTAGCCCTTGGCCTCCGCTTGTTAGAGGCGAGTACGCCCGCTCATGATGTCGACGAGAATGGGAGGCGACAGAGACCACATCGTAGACTTCCATATGCCTCGGATCGATGTCCTCTGCCCGCAGAATGTACTCATGGGAGACGGGATCCCTGCGTATGGGCTCTGCGTTGGTCGAGAAGAGGTTGATCGCGGGGACACAGTGCAGTCGAAAAGTTCTCTTGTCTAGCTCCGCGGTCAGTCGCGGCGTCTCGTCAAAGTCGAGGTGCAGCGATATGCGTGTGTCGCTGATCCTGACCTTGTCGAGCCCGTGAAGCTCGAAGAAGAAGAACTTCTCTGGGAGTGCGAAGAACTCGACAGCGCTGCGGTACCCGCGAGGCGAGGTGCTAGGCCACGGAAATACCGCGAAGGAGGTCGGGTCCAGGAGTTGGACGGCATGGGGCGGGAGAACCTGCTCGTCACCAAAGGGGCTAGTCATGGACACTCTGGTCAAGTGCTTTGAGAGCCACAGGAGCAGAGTGGGAGCCAGCGTTGGATCGCTGTGGTGATGGATGTAGAAGCGGAGGGGCGCTTCCTCCTCCAGGGCAAGAATACCGTGCTTTCCGAGCGAGAGATCGATCGAGATTCTAGATCTAGCGCCCCCAAGGCGCTCGAGAGATGCGTCGATGAGCTCGATGGGCCATAGGTCAACGTGGCTTGTCGTCTGGAAAGTGCACCTTGTACCCTTGATGGATGCGCTCTCCAAGGACTTGCCTGGCTCGATCCTGTGTCGTCTGGTGAGCGCCTTGATCCGAGCTGAGAACTCGACGATCGTCGCGGCCGGCAGGGAGCGGAGGATGTGGGGGGCGGAAATTTCTGCGAGATGCTGAGCAAGGACATTGGTCGTCTGGTCGACTCTTGCACGGAAACCTGCGATAAGAAATGCGACTCCTTCAAGGAGACGCTCGACGTCCGGATCGTTGCCTCGCTCGAGTAGATGACCTGCTCCGCCGGGGTTGTGCTGGGCGAATGCCTGGGCAGTCACACGGAGGCGGGAGAGTTCTTGTGCGAAGTAGTCAGCCAGGCTCATGATCCTACATCCCGGCGAGGTCGAAGCTTCCGTCTGCTGCCAGCTCCGTCTTTATCGCGATTGAGTGGCGGGGCTTGGAGGTCAGCCGCGCGTGAATCTCGAAGCGGACGCGGAGAGGATCGTCGCAGTCGATGGGGTTCACGGAGATGTCACAGAGTCGAGGCTCATACTCTGCGACCATTGTCTCAATGTCGTGGATTAGCTCGATAGCACTCTCAGGGAAACGATGGACGACATCGGCGAAGTCGATGAGGCCCATCCCTGGGCATGCCATCGACTCACCACGTCGTGTGTTGAGGAGCACGTGCAGGTGGGCTAGTATGGAGCGAGTCTCCTCGGGGCTCGTTCCACCTCCGGCGATGCGGCCCAGGAGGCCGCGACGCGGCATTGTCGGGTCAGATGGATGCATGCGGGGCCTTAATATAGGTTCGCAGTCGGGAGGGCGTCAACGTGTACTGGGCGCTCTGTGTGGGACGCGCGTAACTGAGCGAGCGGTGTTAGTGCTTTCTGCGATGTTGTTGATTGTGGTAGGGTGGGGGCGTGCTTTATCGCGCGCCGAAAGGAACGCTGTGTCACGGCTCATGGTCTCGCTTCTTGCACTGAACGTGCTCGGCGCGCTGATCGTCGGCTGGATGATAGTCCAGCGCGCCCGAGGACCCAAGTGTCCTATTTTCAGGACACCCGGGTGCCCCCTTGAAGTGGAACTCTCGGCGCTCGGTGGTGGGGTTCGATATGGCGCGGCAAAGCCGCGGTTCCGCGTGTATCTCTTTGTCGATCTCGCGTCAGGCGCGGCACGCCAGGCCTACCAGGAGCTGACTCTTGCGTTGGTCGACAAGAGGCTCGCGGCAGAGATCGAGCTTCGGGTCTTGCACGCCCCGGAAGGTGGTTGTCCGCCCGGAGAGGGGTCGTACTCCTGCGCTGCAGCCGCTGTGGTGGAGTGCGCTGAGAGCATCGCTCCGGGCGTCGGGCTGGAGGTTGTCGGCGACGCGTTTGACGTTGGCTGGGGTCGAGGAGAGAAGACCTCTGCGTTGCTGGAGTTCGCACAGCGGCGAGTTAGCGGCGCGAAGGAGGGGCCCGCCGCGAGCGTGGCGGCATGCGTCGAGTCTGTTCGTGCCGTTCATGAGCAGATCGCTTCGCACGCTGAGGTCGCCTCCAAGATGGGAGTTCTGGGCGTGGGCGGGGTGGTCGAGTTCGTCGATGACCCGCCGCGGCGAGTCTCGTTTGGCGATTGGCTGACCCGGGCGACACTGCTCCGGCTGATGACTTGCGTGCAGGAGAACCGGTGCGAAGGCGGTGAAGAGTGAGGGTCTCGCTCAACTGGTCGGAGCGGGTGCTCCGTGTCGCCCTGGGCCTCCTGCTTCCGGTCGCGGTGATGCTCCTGTTTCGGCTGAGCTCTGGCTTGCTCTCCTCTTCGAAGGAGACGGTTGAGGGCCTCGGTGAGGGCTGCGATCCCTTGTGGATCGCGGGTGAGTGCGGTGACGCTGGAGTCTGCGTCAACGGTCACTGCGAACGATTTGTCCTGCCCAGTCGGTGTGGCCCTGGTGAAGTGCCGATGGGGTGTAGGTGCGAGCCGGGCCAAGAGGTGCACCTTGGACGATGCAGGGAGGTCGTGGACTTGAAGGTCGTCCCTGATGTCTGCGCGGATCCCTCGGTCTGGGAGATCGTGCGTTCACTGCAGAAGAGTTGTGCACGGATGTCTGGGGACGAGGAGGCGCCGCTCTCCTCGTGTAGTGCAGAGCTCTGGGGGCAGATGAGTCGAGACTCTCCCTATCTTGAGATCTCGCTCCTGACGCTCCCCGAGGCGATCACCCTGCACTTCCCTGAAGGAGAGCCATCTGCACGGTCGCGTGTCTCTGATGCGAACGCATATCGGGCAGCCCTTGCACCCCACCACGTTGATGCTCTGCGAGACGCGAGTGCGATCTTCATCATCGGGCGCGCGAGCCATGGGGGCGACGCGGGGCTAAACGAGGATCTGGCGCTTCGGAGGGCGACGTTCGCTGTTGATCTTCTCGGCGAGCTCCTCGGTGATGGGCTGCCGAGGACGGTGGCATGGGGACTGGCCAGCGATGTGTTGGTCGCTCCGGCGAGCTTCAAGGCACAGCGACGCTCAGGGAGCCGGGCGCTTGCTTGGAGCCCGAAGGCAGAGGCTCGGCTTGTCGAGGCGCTTCATCCGGACACGGACCTGCAGCTGCTCGACGCTGAAGAGGTCGCCTGGGTTCAGGACGCGATCAACCGCGCGGCGTTTGTCGTCCCTCTCTATTGTGATGGGACCGAGTTCAACCCTCCGGCAGCCTTCCAGGGGGTCGGTGTGCGAGGAGAGTAGCGATAGTGATCGAAGTCTTCCTGAAGAGGCGCCGGGGCGAGATGCCTGAGCGGGTCGAGTCCCCGAAGACGAGCGTTGTGATCGGTCGTGGCGAGGACATGGACTGGAGGCTCAACTATCCGGACGTGTCGCGGCGGCACTGCCGGCTCTTTCTCGACGGGGGGCGTCTCTTCGTCGAGCCCCTGGCTCCGACGAATCCCGTGCTGGTCAACAGGCGGCCGATCGATCGGCCCACGCCGCTCGATGATGGCGATGAGCTTGTCTTCGGTGAATGCAGGATTCGCAGAGCGGTTGCTGAGCCCGCGCGGAAGACCTCGGGCTTAGAGCGGCCTATGGCGAACACGGGCAAGGACCGTGTGAACGATGACCAGCCGAGGCGCTCGGAGGGAGCGGAGGGAGCGGAGGCGTCGGAGGCGTCCGGTGGCTCGTCGGATGACGCGCCAGGGGGTGGAGTCGCCCTCGATGGAGATTGGATCCGTGAGGATGCGAGGCGCTGGGACATGCTGGGGAGGCCCGAGCGACTTCTCCTCCGCGGTGTGCGTCTGCAGCGGGCGGGAGAGAGCCTAGGGGCAGCTCGACGGGGTAGAGACGCGAGCTTGGTGCAGAGCTACTACGATCGCAGCGTTGCCTTGCGGCGCGGTTTCCTGATGGGGGGGGCTCGCCTGGCGGCGGTCGTCCTGTTGTCGGGAGCGCTAGGAAGCGGGCTTGCCCATGGTTGTGGGGGGGGGCCGGTATCAACAGAGATCCTAGAGCAGGGTCCTTCTCGCGTATGCGTCGCCGAAAAGCTGAAGGAGGCGCGAACGATCGCAGAGGGGGCGACCACGCTCGATGACCAGGGGCGGATCCTTGCAGAGGCCTTCGCGGGGATGGTCGCGGAGGAGAGTCACTGTCGGGAAGCTCTCGAGATCGAGGAGGGCACCCGTGATCTCCTCCGAGGTGCGGGACAGTTCGAGTTCAGGGCTGGGGGAGGGGCGGTCTCGGCGATCGCCCAGTCGCCGAACGGGCGCAGTGTCGGGATCGCCGGCGAGCGTGATGTCCGCGTCTTCGGCTTCTCTGCTGAGGTGGAGCCCGTCGTGCTCGATGATTCGGGCGACATCACAGCGCTCGCCTGGAGCGGCGACTCGCGGTGGCTTGCGACCGGAGCACGAGGGGGGAGGATCATGCTCCGGGATGCTCAACAGGAGCCGAGCTACAGGGCTGCCCACGTCATGGATGGACATCGAGCAGAGATCTCGAAGATCTCGTTCAGTCCCGACGGCAACTGGGTCGCCACGGGAGACGCAGCAGGAGAGGTTCGCATGTGGAGCATGCGCGGGTCCGAGATCGGAGAGTCGCAGGGGGGGCAGCAGCTCTCGGGGGTGATCCGCGCGCTCGAGTTCGACAGCAAGGGAGAGAAGATGTTCGTACACAGCGGCGAAATCGTTACGTTGTGGACGATCGAGCGCGCTCGCGGCCGAGGCTCGTTGAGTCGACGAAAGGTGCTCGCTGGGGATGTGACGGCGATGCAGGTGATCCGCGACGGTAGCTCGGTGCTCACCGGGCACCTAGACGGGCAGGTCAAGATATGGCGTCCGAAGGGTCGACGGGGCGCTCTCAAGGCGCAGTCGATCCGCAAGGGAAATCGTTCTGCGGTCTCCGGTCTGGCGTTCGTGCCAGGTCGTGATGAGATCGTCGTTGCGACGGCGAAGCCAGGGCTCGGCCTCGTCGACCTCAACGCGCGCGTGCGGGAGGACGCCTTCACCTACTCGCGGTTCACAGACCCGCTTTCGCGACCAAAGGCGCTCGCGATCGACGCAACAGGGCGTCGGGCGATCACGATCGGTGACCAGGCCGCAGAGATCTGGGATATCGCGGAGCGGCTGGAGCGGCCGGTCGAGACGGTGATGGCCCCTGACGGTGGGTGGACGGCGGTGGAGTTGCCGCGCCAACGGGGCGTGGTGTTCCTCGGGGGAGACGACGGAGAGGTTCACGGTCGCGACATCTTCGCGGGGAGCGACGACGGAGCGGCCTACGGCCTTGGTGTTCGTGATGTCGCCGCCTTCGATCTTGACGGTGCTGGGAGCACCCTTGTCTCCCTTAGTCGAGAGGAGCCGAGTGTCGTACGCTCCTGGTTGCTTGGAGAATTCGGGCAACCCGCAGTACCTCGACGGGCCGATGTCGGGTCTCGGCTCGACATGGTCGCTGTGAGTGAGGATGGTCGTCTAGTGGCCGGCTGTGGGGATGACCGTGTCATCGTCTGGGAGATCGGTCGTGAGCCGTTGTCGACGGTCGAGCTCGCGCTTCCCGGCGTCGAGCGATTGAGCTTCGCAGCGGAGGGGCGGATGCTGGTCGCCGCCGGGCCTGATCGGCTGAGGTCGTGGAAGATCGTTGGAGGAAGACCCGACCCTTCGAGTGCGGCCGATGGTTTAGTAGAGGGTCGGGTCTTCGCCCTCGCCGCGAGCAAGGCACACGTGGCGGTCGGCACAGAGTCTGCGAAGCGCGGTGAGGTTCTCGCGTGGCAGCTTCTCGATCTCCAACACCGGGTCGTCGAGGAGAGGATGGCACGGCCTGTCGATCGGATCGTGTTCGACGATGGTGGGGAATTTCTCGTCGCGAGCTCCAAGGACAACTCTGTCAAGGCGTGGAGAATGCAAGCCACAGAGGCGGTTGAGGCTCCCTCTTTCACAGCCGGTTCGCGGGTCACGGCGCTCACGCTCACCTCTGTCGGTGACGAGACGTTCGCCGCGCTCGGTACAAGTCTCGGCGAGGTCAACGTGTGGTCGCTCTCCGGTGACGCGAGGGCTGGTTGGAGCGCTCACGACGGACAGATCAACGGGATCGCGTTCGGTACGAGCATGGATACACTGATCACCGCGGACAACGCTGGCGTGCTGAGGAAGTGGATGAGCTTCGACGGCGAGTGGTCGGAGGATGACTCGCTGACGATCGCGACGGTCCCAGGCGGGGTTCTCCACGCGGCGTCGGCCAGCGGTGGACGGGGCGTCGTGGTCCTCGGCGGTGATGGCGGCGTTCAGAGCTGGCCGGTGGACGGTGCAGCGCTCCTCCATCGAGTGTGCCTCTCGGTTGGCTGGCGCGAGCTCGGCGATGGAGACTGGAACACGCTCGGCATGGAGCCGAGGCTGCTGTGCCGAAGTCAGTAGAGTGCGGCTCGTCCTGCTGCTATCGCGACTTTCTCGCGATGAGCATCTCGGCAAAGCGCAGGACGTCGAACGAGAGGGCGACGACGAGCGCAGAGGTCTCGTTGAAGAGTTCTCGAGACGGAGTCGTGATCGAGGCTTGGTACCGGGCGTTGATGCACAAGACATCGTTGACCGAACACACGTACCCCCCAGGGGATAGCTGAAAGGCTGCAAAGCTATCGCCGAAGCGCAACGCTTGGACGCCCAGGCCGAGCTCGGCGTAGAGCGAGAGGTGCTGGGGATGAACCTTGTAGCCGTACCGTGGCAGGACCTCTAGCACGTAGAGGGGGACCTGCTCACCAGCGATGTTGTCGTTGTTCGGGTCGTTGTCCGTGTTGTCGAACAAGTTGGTGTTCTCGACGGCGAGCGCCCTGAAGGAGAGTAGTGACCCTCTCGCTCCTGCCTCGAGGAGCTGCCGCTTCTTCTTGCCCAGCAAGAATCGGGCTCCAAGGGCGATGCTGGCGTTCACTCCGCTCGAGTTGTAGTACTCGCGCTCTTCTACATAGAGCCGGGGAATCGCGAGCAGGCCGATCCCCACCCGAAGGAAGTACTTCTCTGTAGCGGGCCGAGGTTCCTGCGGGGTCGGTGGCGGCAGGGCGGGGGGGCACTCGTGGACTGGACAGGTTGGTGGCTCGGGGGCCTCTGGCAGCTTGGCTGCCAGCTCTTGCCGACGCGACTTCAGCGTGGGGACGGCGGACTCTGCGACCTCCGTGAAGCTCTCAGTGCTCTCGAGTCGGTCGAGCCGGAGGCTGATCAGCCGGAGAGCGCGTTGGAGATAGTATCGGTTCTCGTAGGTGGGGGCGCAGTCGAAGGCGAGCTCGTAGGCGTAGAGCGCTCGCTCCGTCGTGAAGGCGAGCCGGTACTCGAGCTCTGCGTCACCAGCTTCGAGCTCGAGCGCGAGGTGTGCGAGGGTCTCTGCGATTCTCCCGTACTGGAAGGCGGGCGCGAGGTTGTTCGCATCGGGCTGGCCTCCTGGCTCGACGGCCAGACACTTGCTCGGCTCCGTGAGGACTTCGAAGTCTCCTTGGACGAGCTCGACGAAGAGGTCCGAGTCGTCCTTCGCGAGGGCTGTACTCGCGCTCGAGAGGGGGAGCGCGAGGCAGAGCGCGGTGCAGGCGGAGGTCGTGAGGGTCCGAAGCCGGTACATCAGAGTTCGACTTTGAGTTTTTTGAGCTGGTGTCCGGACTCGCTCTTGGGCAGGCGCATCGCATTGAGCCCGTCTCGAACACACTTTAGAACTGGTCCGTAGCTGGTACCGCTGACGATCACATCTTCGACCTTCCCAGACGGCTTGAACGAGATGTCGATGACGAGGGGGGCGCGCCCGAAGGGGACCTTCTTGCGACAGGTGTCGAACTTCGACCTTCGGAGGTATCGCTTGACAGCTTTGTTGGGGCGGACAACCTTGGGTTCAGGCTCGGGGTCAGGCTTAGGCTCGGGGTCAGGCTTGGGTTCGGGGTCAGGCGCTGGTTTCGGAACTTCGTCAGGTGCAGGGGGTGGCTTAGGAGCGGGCTCCGGACCGACGTCCTTCGGAGTTGGCGGTGCCGGTGCGTCGCTGTTGGCGTTGGCTCCGCTCACAGGGGCCGTTGAGCGATCGTCATCGCTCACGGTTGCGCTCGGGGCGCTCTTCTTGGTCTTTGCGACAGCCTCTACGCCGGCGACAGCGAAGAGCATGAAGGCTGCGGTCGCCAGGGAGAGTCCGCCAAGGAGCGTGGAGAGGTAAAAGAGCGGCCGCGTGAGCGGGCTGGGCAGGCGCTGCTTGATCTCGCCAGTTCGTGACGGTGAGGTCAGGGTTCCGGGGGGCGTGGGAGGCGTCGGCTGAGCGGGCGTGGCTGCGGGCGTCGGCTGGGCGGGCGCCGCTCTGGACACATCCCCAGCGCTCTTCTCTTTGGGCAGGCTCACCTTCATGTTGGCGCCGCTCGTCCGCTGGAGGGGGGGCGGCGTCGCGGGGGGGGTTCTCCGTCCGGGGGGGGGCGGCTGCGGGACCTTGATCAGGGTCTGACGACCCGCGTTGTCCTCGAGGGTCCGCTGCAGCGCCTTGAGGAGGGCTGTGGCGTTGTGCCAGCGCTCCTTCGGCGACTTGTTCATCGAGGTTAGGACGATGTGCTCAAGGTCCTTGGGGATCGAAGGGCTGAGTTCTCGCGGCGGTCGAGGCTCCTCGGCGATATGCATGTGCAGGATCGCGAGTGGACCAGCCTTCTCGGGGGGGACGAAGGGCAGGGCTCCGGTGAGCATGCGGTAGAGCATCACGCCGAGCGAGTAGAAGTCGGCGCGGTGGTCGACGGCCTCGCCCTTGGCCTGCTCTGGAGAGATGTACTGCAGGGTCCCGACCGCGCCGCTAGAGGGCGCGGTCGGGGCGAGGCTGAGCTGCTTTCGCCGAGCCTCGTCGACGACCTTGGCGATCCCGAGGTCGAGCAGCTTGACGAAGTCGTCGCCGTGGGCCCGGCTGGTCACGAGAAAGACGTTGCTGGGCTTGATGTCGCGGTGGACGATCCCCGCCTCGTGGGCGGTGGCGAGGGCGTCGCAGACCTGGATGGCGATCCGCACAGCCCGGCTCCAGGGCAGGGGCCCGCGGAGCTGGTGGAGGAGCTGGTGGAGATCCTTGCCCGGGAGGCGGCGCATCACCAGGAAGGGGATGTTGTCGCTGGTGACCCCGTAGTCGGTGACGTTGACGATGTGGGGGTTGTCGAGCTGGGAGACGAGGTTGGCCTCGACGCGGAACTTCTTGCGCTGGGCCGCGTCGCGGCAGAGCTCCGGGTTGAGGATCTTGACCGCGACGGTCTTGTCGTTGAAGTTGAGGTCCTCAGCCGCATAGACAGTCGCCATGCCGCCCTTGCCGATGACGGACTTGAGGCGGTAGCGGTTGTTTAGGGTGCGGTTGAGGAGGCTTGACATGACTATAGTTCCTATGGAACTCCGACCTCGAAACAGTAGAGTCTGGCCACTGGGTTGGTTTGAAGACTGCACTGAAGAAGCCCGGCCTCTTCAGTGTCTCCGAAGTCCGTCCACTGTTCATCCGTGATTTCGTGCTCTGCTCGTCCTGTGGCTCCGAGCATCATCCCCCCCTGCTCACTCGTCCAGCTTGTGCAGTTTATCATTCCGAGGGGGGTTCCCTCGGCGGTTGTGTTCGACCAGACGGGGGTGGGGTCGACAGGCTTTTTGTCTTCATCGATGATGATGGGGTTCAGGAGTTCTCCATCTGTGAGATCACTCCAGCTCGTCGCGATTAGCGTACTGTTGGTGAGGCGATAATTTCTTGTGGTGTCGGCATCTTCGTCGGCGGTTGCATCTGCGCCAAAGTTGTCGGCAGGCCCAGTGTCGCTGTCGCTTAACCAAGCTTTGTATGTTCCACCAAGCTGCGCGTCGTCCGCGGCGGCTTGGCACAGCGTGTTGGCTCCCTGTAGCCCTCCAAGATTGCCAGTGTAGAGTTTTTTTGTGATGAATACGGTTCGCTCTAGTGTGCAGGCACTGCTGCACCCATCTGCATCCTCGGTGTTGCTATCATCGCACTCTTCATCAGGTCCCTGGTCACCATCTCCGCAGCGGTTGAGGATGCATCCGAAGCGGCAGCTCGCTCCATCCACATTCTCTTCCCCGTTGAGTGGGCCCTCGTCGCATTCCTCCTTCTTGTCACCCTCTTCCTCATTGATAATTCCGTCGCCACAGCGCGCGTGTTCGCATGCATTCGTGCAGTTGTCACCATCCACGGTGTTGCCGTCATCACACTCCTCATCCCCTTGAACAGTGTTGTTGCCGCAGTCGAGCATGCAGCTGGTGCAGCCATCGTCGTCGACATCATTCGTGTCGTCGCACTGCTCTCCGTCGTCGACATTACCGTCCCCACAGATGGGATCCCCAGTGGTGGTCGGCTCGGTCCCCCGTGTGTCTGACCCAGACTCTGTCCCTGTCGTTGTCGTTGTCTTCGACGATGTCATGGACGTCACCATAGTCATGTCGGTGGTCGTGGTCGTGGTCGTGGTCGTCGACTCGGACCCTGTACCCGTCTCGGTGTACTCGGAGTCGCCGCGTCCAGAAGCACATGCGACCGAAAGGATGCATGCGCACGTTAGAGCGTTAAGGCGTCGGATGGAATGCACCATTGGAGTGTGAGGCATGTTCAGAAGTGTATCCGAACGAGGGCACCGCGCGGTGAAATGCTCGCGTTGAAGCGAGAGTCTGCGCTCTGCGTGCGCGCGCTGCGCCCGCGGATCAGCGCGGCAGTAGAGCCAATGATGAGCCCGCCGCCGAACCCGGTGAGGAGCATTGACGGGTAGAGGCTCGCGCGGATGGTGGACAGGTCGTTTTGTTCAAGGCTCGTGTCGACGTCGAAGAGGCCCATACGTGCACTGTGGGTGATCCCATTCCAGGTTGCGCCGCCGATTGCTGCGGCGAGGCCGATCGCCAACGGAGCGAACCAGGCTCGGTGTGCGATCTTCTTGTGGGCTAGAACGGCAGTTGTGCCAAGGCCGAGCCCCCCTCCGAGGATAAGGCTGCCGGCTCCGATCATGTCGTGCGCCTCGTCAACGCGGCATGGCGCGAACTGACCGACACCTCCGGGCGCGCAAGGGAAGTCTGCGTTCCGCGAGTTGGAGATGCGCGCTTCGCCAGCGCCGATGAGGGCTGCACCAGCGGCCACGGAGATGGCGCTGCTGATCCCGAGGCCGAGAGCGAGGTGGGCTGTGTCGAGCTTGGATGAGTTTGTGTGGTTGCTCGGGGTCGGCCCATCACTTTTCGAGGGGGCGCTGAGAACCAGCGCGTACGACGTCGGCTGGCCCGCGTGGATCGCCAAGGTCTCCTCGACGGGCGCGGCGCCTGGGGACTCCGCGCGGAGGTGCCAGGTACCGACAGGGAGCGGGATCGAGGTCTTCTCGTCGGTGATGTCGAGGCGGACGTCGGGGGCGCGGCCTTCAGCGTCGCGGAGCGTGACCGAGACGCCAGCGGCGAGCGCCCCTGGGTCTGTGAGTTGGAGCTGAAGGGCCGACATCACGGCGGCCAGCTCAAGGGGGAGCTCGAGGCGCGGCTTGGTGGCGTCGATCTCGAGGTTCGCGTTGGCTGCGGTGAGACGATCGCTCGCCGGATGGAGGGTGATCGTCCAGGAGCCGGGCTCTAGGTGGACGACGTACCCTTCGCCGGTCGTGTTGGTCGTGTCGGCGAGGGCGACGATGAGCGGGCCGGAGGGGCTGCCGTCCCGGGAGAGCTCGAGCTTGGCGTCGCGCAGCGCGCCCGCCGGCGTTGCCCCCAGGGTGACGGTGGTGGTCCGGCCGAGCGCGCCGCTCAGGTAGGTCTCGGCCTCTTGGCGGTCCTCGGCGGTGGCCGAGGGGTCGAGGAGGAGGCGGCGCCAGCGGAGGATCGCGCGGGCGTCCTCGCCAGCGGTCGCCCAGGCGAGGCCGGCGTAGTGGAGGTGCTTGGGGTTGTTGCTCGCCTCCCAGAGCGCCTCAAAGGCGGCTGCGGCGGCTAGGTAGTCGCCGCCCTTGAACTGCGCCTTGGCGGCCTCGAAGGCCGCTTGTTGGGCGTCGGGGCCGGGCTGGGATGTCGTCGGTACGACAAGCGCGAGATGAGCGGCTGTGAAGGCTGTGATGAACGCGGACAGCATAGGCAGGAGGGGCGGTCAGTGGAAGATGTCGGGGGGGCAGTCGACTGGGCAGCTCGCGGTGCTCTCGTCGGGGTCGCACGTCTTGTCGCGGTTGCAGGCGCTCCGGTGCCCGTTCGGGAGGGGCTTCGGCGGCAGCGTCGACGCTGGCTTTTCTCTTTTTTTCTTTTTTTTGCATCTCGGCGTGCCCAAGTCGTCGCGGAGAGCGCGAATCTCCTGATCGAGCTCGGCGAAGTCGGCTCCAGAGAGCGCGCCCTTGCGATGCCATCGCACACGGCGGCGGCAGTCGAGGAGGAACGTGACCGGAAGATCGCCAGTCTCGGGCAACAACGACTTCTCCTTGAGGGTCTTCTCGACGGGGTCGAGCTTCTGATCGACGAGAAACTCGGTGTCGGGCGGGAGGTCGTCTTTGTACTGTCCGTAGGCGCTGCTCGCGAAGGTGTGGTCGTTGAGCATCAGCGTGACAAAGCGAACCTCTGGACCCCAGCCGCTCTCGCGCTGGCCGCGGACGTAGATCGTCTGGAAGCCAGGAAACTCTTCTTTGCATGCCTCGCACCAGGTCGCCCAGAGGTTGACGACGGTCACCGCGCCGGAGCGTAGCGGTCCTTCGGCGAGGCGGATCGGGGCAGACTCGCCTGTCTTGGCGTCGTAGCGCTCGACCTTGTAGCTGAGCAGGCTTCCGAGCTTCTCGCCGGGGATGGGGGCACCGTCCTCGGTGTCATCGTCGTCATCGTAGGTGTCGCCATCCTCGCCATCCTCGCCATCCTCGCCATCCTCGGCGTTGTTCACTGGCTGGTCGTTCGCTGAGATGATGATGGTCTCAGGGGGGGGCGCGTCCTTGGGACGACGTGGGGTGGTGAGCGCGCTGATCCTGATCCCGGCCCAGCCGATGACGAGGATGAGGGCGAGCACCGGGAGGAGCCGCGTCAGGATCCAGTATCCGGGCGTACGCGGCGATGGCGGGCGCACTCGTTCGGATGTCGAGCGCTCGGAGGTTGGGCGCTCGGAGGTCGGGCGCTCAACGGGGGCCAGCGGAGGGGTGACCTCGAGCGGATGATCAGACGACGACTCGAGCTCGACGGCGAGCGAGGCGCTCGCACACGCGGGGGCGATCACCGGCGTTGTCTCGCCGGTGGTCTCGTCTGACCTGATGGGGTCGCTAAGCTCCATCGCGACTACTCGGCGATCGGGTCAGGCGCCTTGCTGCAGGGGATCGGGACGATGAAGACCGTCTGGTTGATGGTCCGGTCACGAAAGACCCTGCTCTTGCGATTCTTGAGCTTGTCGCCGAGTTGCAGGAGACCGCGGAGCTGCTCCTGTGTGCTCGCGTTCCACGCGACGGAGCGACTGCCGAAGAAGCGGCGGAACTCGCTCGCTTCGAGCTGCTTCTCCTCGCCGATCTTGACCACCTTGAGCTTGTTCTTGAGCCTCTCTCGCTCTAGGCGATCAGGCGTCGTGTTGTCGATCGCCTGGTTGATCAGCTCCTGCGTCTGCTTCGCACGGAGGTATGTGATCTCATCACTTTGGCCTGGGATCTTGTCGCGGCTTGCGGTCGCGACGAGCAGGACGAAGTCGGCGGAGTCGATCGCAGGGATGATCGTCTTGATGTTCGAGGTGTAGTGCTCCGCCTCCTCCGCCGAGGGCCACTTTGTCTTCCTTCTCTTCGCTTCGCTCGTGTACGGGCGGCCGTAGGGGTAGTGTACTGCGAGGGTCTTCGGAAACCTGCTAAGGAGCTCCCAGAAGTCGTTCATCGAGATCGCGAACTTCTCGAAGTCGCTCGACTTGCAGCTCTGCGCGTCGCCGCACTTCTTCTCGAGGCCCTCGATGAACTCTGTGACCTGTACGTCGTCACAGATCTGGTCGTACTGTGCGCTGACGGTGTAGAGGTTCGTCGTCTTGTCACACCTGAGCGTGCCGTCGGTCTGGCACGGTCGGCTGCAGGCGTCGCCGACCTGACACGTCGTCGACCGTATGATCTCCACGCACTCGCCGAGAACACAGGCCATGTTCTCGCCGCACTCGTCGAACTCTTCGGTGCACTCTTGCTCGACATCGACGCCGCCGTCGCCGCCGTTGAGTAGACGAACGATGAGGTTGACCCCCAGGATCGCGGTGAGGGCGAGGGCGATCGCGCTGAGCGAGGTCAGGAAGACCAGGAGTCGGGTGACCCGAAGATCCGCGGAGCGGAACTCGTCGGCTGTGTCGGCGTCGGTGCCGGGGATCGTGGCAGGGCTACTCATCGCTCGGCTCCTCGCCAAATTGCTTGACGTAGCTGATCGTGTACGCGCTCTTGATGTACTGGTCGATGTCTTCGTAGTTCTTCTCGCCAGTGACACGGTAGGCGTAGTTCAGCGGCACATCCCCTTGATAGAAGACGAAGAGGATGGCGGGCGTCTCGCGGAAATGTTCCCGTGCGGCGAAGCGGGCGTGCCCTTGGATCCTGCGTAGGACAGCTTCGTCGTCCTCAATGCACTTAAAGAAAGGATCGCCCGGGTTGCCCGGATCGACATGGACGCCGAGATCGTCGGCGGCCGTCGCGAGATTTTGGAGAGAGAAGAAGGGGCCGGAGTCAGCGTCCTGGAGGGCGAAGAGTCGCTCTATGAGCTTGAGGCCCAGGCCCTTTTGCTGGCGCTCGATACACTCGACGGCGCGGGCTGCGGCGCAGGAGTGGTTGACCTCGGACTTGAGGCTGAACGTAGTGAGGCCGTCGACGCACTCCTCGCCGAGCGGGAAGTGATACACCTTGAGCCGGTACTTGCCCTCGCTGGCCAGGACGTCTTGCTTCCACGTCGCGTATTCACGGCGACACACCGAGCACGAGAGGTCCACGAAGAGCGCGATGTCAACCTCCGGGGACTCTGAACCGATGACCAGCGAGGTCTCGGGGAGCTCTCCTGTCTGGGTCATGCACTGCTCCTCCGCCTGGACGCTCGATCGCTCCTGGAGGAACCAGACGATCTGGACCAAGGTGAAGGCGACAAAGGTCAGGCCTGTGATGAGCAGGGTTGATGTCCGGCGGTGTGTCGTGCTGTCGCGAAGCGAGTCGACCGCTGAGCGAGGTCCGCGAGAGTTCATGATGCTTGCGGCGAGGAGGATAATGACGCTGATGATGTAGACGACGAGGCAGTAGCTACACAGGCCGAGAAAGAGCGCCTTGACGCTCAGGGGGACGATCACGGCGATCGAGCACCAGGCGAGGACGAGCAGCAGGGCGCGACCTGCGGGGGAGAAGTGGTGCGGCCAGAGGAGGATGGTGCCGGAGAGCCCGACGACGACGAGGAAGAAGGAGGTCGCGTAGATCGAGATCGGTATGTCGCCAGGGAAGGTCGACCAGGAGCTGTTCAGGACGCTCTCACAGTTGAAAGCAGAGCCGATCTGGCACGACGACAGAAGGGCGACGTCGCAGCTGTATGCGCTGCGAAACTTCAGCGCTGTGAGGAAAGCGCTGAGGAAGGCGCCGAAGAGCCCGTGCACGAAGATTAAGCCAGCCCCCATGAGCACCCGAGAGATGGCCGGCTGGCCGCCCCCCTCAGACGTCTCGCGCTCCGCAGAACGTCTCTCCATGCGTCCGATAGTACTCGAAGGGCGTCCGAGCAGGAAGCGTTGGCGCTCACATAGGATATGCGCTGAGCTTGTGAAAACGCCCTCAATGGCCCGTGGTGCCGGGCAAAGGAGGTCTTGGCACCGTGAACAAGGAGCCGTGACCTGGAGAGAGTACGCTGTCCAAAATTATGGACAGAGGAGGCCTGCAGGTCGGCGGGTAGATCTCTCTCGCGCCCCGTCGACTCGGCGCATGCGCCTTGGAGGTCGTGGGCCACGAGGCCGGCGACCCGCCGGATTCGTGATCTTCAGGGCGCGCCTCGAGCTACTCGATGCAGGCCTCGCCACCCCCACAGCGAAAGCGTACGTGGATATGATGCACGTGCCCCTTGCTGTGTCTCACCAGCGCGGTGTTTCCGTGGTGCTGGACGTAGGTCCGCAGCTTCTCTTTCGTCACGCCGTCACGTGCGATGGCGGCCCGCAGCTCGTCGTGGAGATCACGATCGAGGTAGATCTCCTTTACAGGGTTCACTTGGTCGGTGCCTATGGCGGCCAAGGACTTGATCAAGAGCCACGTCGCGTCCCAGTCGACCTCTTCGGGCGTCGGTCGACAGTAGTCCGTGTTGCAGTGCTCGCACCGGGGGGCGCGGGCATACTCTCCGCTACGGACAGGGAGCCAGACGTCGACGTCGCGACCGTTCTGATGGGAGCGATGCGGGCCGTATGCGCCGCCAGAGCGCTTGCTGAGGTCGCCGATGATCAGCTCTCCTTGGTACCGAAACTCACCGCGCATGCGGGAGGCTGCGGAGATGATCGACTGGACCGTGTATCTGGTCCCGTACGAGTGAGGCTGGCAGCGGATGAGATAGTCGTCCTGCCGGGGAAGGGTGATCCCGTTCGCGAGAAAGCCGTCGTTCGTCGCGCCGACGGCGGTCGCGTCATCAACTTCTTCTGGGAGGAAGGTGGGCGCGCGGCGGAGTGTTGGTCCATCTGCGACGGCACCTGCTTGGTCAATGTCGAGTCGATCTCCGGGGCGGAGCTCTCGCCCGAGCTCCGGGTTCGCGGCCCTGAGGTGTTCGACGTCCACGCCGAACTTGAGGGCGACGAGCTCCCATGTCTCGCCCGGTCGTACGGTGTACGTCCTGCGTGATGATGGTGCAGGGCGAAGCTCTGTGCACACGGAGACGTCAATTCCGGGCTCGGGCTGCTCTCTTGAGCCGTTGTTGCGACGCCGCAGGATATCAACCGGTTCGCTGAAGCGTGAGGAGAGCAGCTCCCACGTATCTCCTGGACGAACCCTGTAGTCCGCAGCGATGCACTTTTTCTTTGGAGTTTCCGTGGTCTCTTCGGTGCTCAGCTCTTGTGCCGCGGCTGTGTGACTTGAGGGGGCGAGCGAGGCCCTTGGGGGTCGACCCTGCACCTCAGCCTGCGGAAGCAGGAGGTAGCTGACAACGAGGCCGAGCCCGAGGCCGAGCCCGAGGGACCAGCGCCGTTCGCGAAGCACGGAGCGCGTTGCCGACGAAGAGAGCCACTCCTTGGCGAGAGGGTCGAATACAGCAGGTTCGCGGTCGAGGAGGAACGCCCCCTCGGAGAGCATCTTCCCCCGAGCGAGCAGACCTTTCGGGCGGCCGTTCGCGTCCCACCTCAGCGCGGATTTCTGTGCAACGCGGGCGTAGACATGCGGTGTGTGGTCATCGTCGTTTGGACTGGAAGAGATAGGCTGGGGTGGGCTTGCTCGGTCGAGATACTCCGTGAGTTCGATCGTACACTGCCCAACGCCGATGATATCTCCCACCGTGATGTCGGTCGGCATCGTGCAGGGGGTGCCGTTGACCATCGTCTTGCTCCCGCGTCCGCGGTCACGCAGGGTGAGCCTGCCGTGGTCGTCGTCGATCGAGCACTGAAGTGAGGCGACCCCCGGCATGTCGAGCCGAAGATCCGCCGACTCGCTCGATCCGATCTGGGCCCGTGACTCGCGGAGGTAGATGAAACCTTCTTGTACCTCCGGCCGTAGCCCTTGGTCATGGAAAAAGAGGAAGACAAAGCGCGGCGACAAGCCTGGGGCACGGACTCGGAGCGAGAGGCGGCTCATGTCTAGGGAGGCCAGGAGCTGTGGCTCAGCCGGAGATCGCGAGAACGACGATCGCGAGAATGATGATGCCTGCGACGACCGCGTTGGCGAGTACTAGCTTCTTCTCAGAAGTCCAAGCGACGGGGAGGGTGCCACTGCTGGGTTTTTGTTTCGGCTCCATCGCGGTCTGACCCGAGCCGCTCGGCTTTACGGTCGGCCAGAACGAGCTAAGCTCCTGTCGGCTGATAGCGAGTGTCCCGCCGTCGTCGCTAGCGTCGCCTGGCGCGAGGTTGTGAGAGTACGAAGCGAGCGTTGCCGTTGGCTCCTCCGCGGGGGGCACCTGCTCCGCGGCCCCGACCTGGGAGCGCTGAACAGACGCAAAGTGGGCGGTCGCCTCTTCTTCTTCGGGCGTGCGAGCCTCCGACCTGCGAATGCCTATGAGGTCTGCGACGCCGAGGGACTGGCCTGCTACCGGTGGTTGGATGAGTCGATCTGCGAGGGCCGCGAGCTCGGGATCTGCATCCGGGGCGAGGGAGCGGACCGGCCTCGCGTTGCGGCTACCGTAGCCGACACCGCCGGGGAAAGGGACTGAGCCCGTGAGCATCTGGTAGAGAGTCACACCGAGCGTGAAGATGTCGCTCTTCGGCGTCAGAGCTTGGCCATCTGCTTGCTCTGGCGACATGTACTCCAGGGCGCTGCCTGCGAGTTGGATCGTCACTTCCTCTTGCCCCTGGCTCACAAGGTGCCGGGACCCGAGGTCAAGGATGAAGAGCGACAGAAACCCATCGACTGCGGAGATGAAGATGTTTCCAGGCTTGAGCGCTCCGTGCACGACTCCGTACGAGTGGAGCTCGCCGACGATCTCTGCAGCTTGTCCGATGATCTCGCGGATGAGGTCCGAGTGGACCCGTGGGTAGCGGGCGAGGAGGCGATCGAGACCCTCACCTGCGAGATATGGCGCGACCGAGTACACGACGCCCGATGTGCTTCCGACTCGGGCGTAGCGCGCCTTGGAGCTGATCTGAAGGCTTGCCTCGCGCTGGTAGGCCTTGACCGCTCCCTCAGGGAAGACGCCCGGTCGGAGGGCTTTGATGGCGAAGAATTCTCCCCCCTGCGCTCGGGCGAGGAAGACCTGGCTGTTGGCGTGTCCCCCGAGGAGGGACACGACGGTCAAGCCTTCGACGACGCTCCCGAGCGAGAAGAAGAGCTCCATCGCTATTTCTTGTCGATCTTTCCGACGAGGGAGAGCTCGAATGACGCCCCCTCAAACTTGAAGTGAGGCCGGAGCTTGAGATCGCACCGGTACCAGCCGACCTGACCTGGAACCTCTTCGACGGTGACAGACGCTTGTCGGAGCGGCCGCTTCGCCCGAATGTCCGGGTGGGGGTTGTCCATGTCAGCGACGTACTGTCGGAGCCAGTCCTTGAGCTCTCGCTCAAGGTCCGCGGACTCCATGTTCTTGCCGATCTTCTCGGTGACGATGGCCTTGATGTAGTGCGAGAGGCGGGTGATCACGAACATGTACGGCAGTCGTGTACCCAGCATGAAGTTGCGCTGCGCGTTGAGGCCCTCCTCCGTTTTCGGGAAGACCTTGGGCTTCTGCGTTGAGTTCGCCGAGAAGAAGACAGCCCTGGTCGTGCCCTGCTTGTGGACCAGCGGGATGAAGCCTTGCTGCGAGAACTCGAACTCCTTGCGCATCTCGATCGGAGCTTCGCAGGGATTCACCGTCTTGGTCTCACCGTCCTGGTCGTACTGATGGAGCGGTAGGCCATCGACCGCGCCGCCAGCCTGGGGACCGATGATGTTCGGACACCAGCGGTACTTCGCGAAGGAGGAGGCGATGTTGGCGGTCAAGGCGAGGGAAGCAGGGGCCCAGAGGTAGCGCTCATGCTGGTCGATGACATCCTCGCCAAAGTCGAACCCCTTGACGCTGAGTTCGCTCTCCCGCGACCCGTAGGGCGCGCGCAGGAGGAATCGTGGGACGCAGAGGCCCACATAGCGCGCATCCTCGGATAGGCGAAAGTCGTTCCAGGTGGCGTAGCGGGGATCCTCGAAGTGCGATTGCATGTCCTTGAGGTCAGGGATGTCTTGGAAGGAGTCCTTTCCAAACATCGCGGCGGAGGCGTTGGAGAGCAGCGGAACATGCGACATCGCGGCCACTGCGGCGCAGGATTTCAGCAGGCTTACGTCCTCACTTCCTGGGCCGAAGTCATGTGTAGAGCAGACAACACCGTATGGCTTGCCGCCGTAGACACCGAGGGCTTCCCGGTAGAGAGTGCGGTAGAGCCCTGACTCGACCACCTCTGGAGCATTGTCGAAGTCCTCTTGTAGGTCCTGCTTGCTCGCGTTGACGAGTTCGAGCCGAATGTTCTCTCGGAAGTCGACGGCATCGACGAGATACTTGGCGCCCCTCCAGGTCGTCTCAAGCGCCTTTACGGGCGCGCTGGCCATGAGTTCGTTGACCTGGTCAGAGAGCTTCTGATCGAGCGCCACGATCAGATCATCGACCTTTTCGATCGCGATCTTTGCGGTCGTCCGCGTTTGCTGCTTCAGGATTCCCTCGAGGAGCTCGGTGAAGGCCCTTCGGTCTGTTGGCTTCTCGGAATTGAGGCCGGGTGCCTCGAGGAGCTCGCTAAGGAGGCTGCGTCCGCTTTGGCTCTGATCTTGAGTGTCCATGATGGTCTCCTATCTGTTGGCTACTTCTGCCCCTCGATCCCGAGCTCACGGAGCAGCTGAGAGCGCTTCTCCGGATCTTTGAGGATCGTCTGTAGTCGCTTGACGAAGTCCGGGACGTTGCGCGCGGCGCCACGTAGGGTCCGGAGTGCCTCACGGAGGGCCATTAGCTCCTGCAGCTCAGGTACCTGGGCCACGATACCCTCAGGGCGGAAGTCGTTTAGGCTCTCGAACTCAAGCTTCACAGCGAGTTCTCCAGCCTCGGGATCTAGGCGGTTCGGTACGCTCACTTCCGTGCTCAGCGCTTGGGCCTTCATGACCTCGGCGAAGTTCTCCTTATTCAGGGAGATGGGCTTCCGCTCTTCAATGAGGCGCGAATCGGCGCGCCTCGTGAAGTCGCCGATAAGAAGGATACGCAGGGGCAGCTCAACATCCTCGGATACTCCGCCGGTGTCCGAGCGGTAGCGGATGTTGACGCGCTCCTGCGGAGCCACTGAGGTTTCCGTCGGGTCAGCCATAGGGCCAGGTTATCCACTGAGCCGCGGCCGGTCTACGGTAAAGTGGAATGGGTTGTTTTGGGTCGTGTGCGTCCATAGTGTCCACTGGAGAGAGCAGTTGGCCGTGGTGTCCATCGCGCTGGACAGGGCGTTAGCGCTCGATATTTACCGGTGGATCCCATAGCATCGTCCTTGTATCTTTCGGGGCATGGCTGAAACCGTCCATCTCAAGCTCACCGCAAACGGAAACGAGATCAAGGGAGAGAGCTCGCAGCATGACCTCGACCGCAAGGACACGATCGAGTGCGTGGAGTTCCGCGACGCGGTCCATAGCGCTCGTGAGAAGGGAAGTCGCTCCGCCGTGGGGCGGCGGGTCCATGAGCCCGTCGAATTCTGGAAGCGGGTCGACTCGAGTTCGCCCCTCCTGGCGAAGGCTCTCTGCAACAATGAGAAGGTTGAGGGGGTCTTCAAGTTCTATCGCCCGAGCCCGGCAGGGGACGGTACGACCGAGCAGTTCTTCACGATCAAGATCTCAGATGGTCGTATCGACTCGATCAAGCGACATTCGCCGAACGCGCTCGACCCTGCCTCGTCGACATCGCCGCTGATGGAGATCGTGAAGGTCGTGTTCGGGCAGATCGAGTGGACGTACGAGCCCAAGGGTGTTGCGCACGTCGACAAGTGGAGCGAGTCTGGCTGATCCATGAGGAGCCAAAAGGAGGAGCCGTAGGGCGCTACGCTCGATGATGCGTAGTGTGGGCCCCATCGTCCACCAGGAGCCGAAGCATGAGGGTAGACCCGAAGTCGATAGTACGCCGCCTCAACTCGCTCACGACAAGGTCGCTTGAGGCGGCCGTGGCGGCCGCAGCAGCGTCGTCGTACTACGAGATTGTCGCCGAGCATCTCCTCGCCGAGCTCCTTCGACAAGACGCGAGCGATGTGAAGGCGCTGCTCGAACACGTGCACTTCAACCGCAGTGCGCTCGTGCAACGCGTAGAGCGCACGCTGATTAGAATGAAGACCGGCAACCCGGGTCGGCCAGTTCTCTCGGAGAGCCTCTTCCAGTGGTTTGAGGACGCCTGGCTCCTCGCGTCTCTGCAGCTAGGGGACGAGGCGATCCGGTCAGGTCACCTCCTGCTAGCCTTCGGTAGCCAATGGCACCGGTACTCCGGGGAGAGCTACCACGAGCTCAGGGATCTCCCGTATGACACGCTGCGACGGGACTTTGACGAGCTGACAGCCGGGACGTCGGAGGCTCTTGAGGCGGTCGTACGAGCCCGGGATGAGCATGGCAGTCCACCGGCTGAGGGGGCAGGAGGCGGTGGTGGTCGAGAGGCTCTCCAGAGGTTCACGACGTCATTCACCGAGAGGGCGCGTGCGGGGTCGATCGACCCGATCTTCGGTCGGCATCGAGAGATCCAGCAGCTGGTGGAGATTCTCGCACGTCGACGGAAGAACAACCCCATCATCGTCGGAGAGCCTGGCGTCGGTAAGACGGCGTTGGTCGAAGGGCTCGCGCTTGCGATCGCCAGGGGCGAGGTGCCAGAGCCCTTGACCGAGGTTGAGCTGCTCGAGCTGGACATGGGCCTGCTTCACGCAGGCGCTGGTGTACGAGGGGAGTTCGAGAAGCGGCTGAAGGCTGTGATCGAGGAGGTCCGATCGAGCCCGACCCCGATCGTTCTCTTCATCGATGAGGCGCATACGATAGTCGGCAAGGACACCGACGCCGCGAACCTCTTGAAGCCGGCGCTTGCTCGGGGAGAGGTCCGGACGATCGCCGCGACGACCTGGTCCGAGTACAAGAAGTACTTTGAGAAGGACGCCGCCTTCGCGCGCCGCTTTCAGCCGGTCAAGGTCGAGGAGCCGTCGGAGAGCCAGGCCTTGGTGATGCTCCGTGGTCTGCGCAAGACGTACGAAGAGACCCATGGCGTGACGATCCGCGATGAGGCGATTGTCGCCGCGGTCACGCTCTCGCACCGCTACATCGCGGGCCGGCAGCTCCCTGACAAGGCGGTCGATCTGCTCGATACGGCAGCGACGCGAGTCCGCATCGAACAGGCCGCGAGGCCTGCGTCATTGGTCGCCTGTGAGGAGGACCTGGCGGCGTTGGACCGTGAACTCGACGCGCTCCGGTGCGAGCGGGATGAAGGCGGACAGGTCGATCGCGAGCGCATTGGCGCTCTCGAAGATCGACGTGGTTCCCAGCTCGCCGCGAGCGAGTCGCTCCGGGCTCAATGGGAGGCCGAGCTCGAGGCCCTCCGGGTCCTCGAGGGGGCGAGAGGTGCGATGCGTGAAGGAACGCCTACGCCAGAGCTCGTCGAGGCCAAGAGATGCGCTGAGGGGCAGCTGCTCGCTGCGGGGGGGGACGCCCGGCTCGTCCATGCGGAGGTCGACGCAGACGCGATCGCGCGAGTTGTGGAGACCTGGACCGGCATCCCAGCCGGAAAGATGAAGGCCGGCGCGATTTCCGCTCTTCTCGATCTGCAGGACCGACTTGGGGAGCGAGTACGGGGCCAGCCGAGCGCGCTCAAGGTCGTCGCCGAGACCTTGCGAATCGCCGCCGCAAGGATCCGTGAGCCCAAGACTCCGCTCGGGGTCCTGCTCTTCGTTGGGCCTTCGGGGGTCGGGAAGACCGAGACCGCGACAGCGCTCGCGGATCTCGTCTATGGCGGAGAGCGGTTCATGACAACGATCAACATGTCGGAGTACCAGGAGAAGCACTCGGTATCCCGTCTGGTCGGGTCTCCCCCCGGCTACGTAGGCTATGGCGAGGGTGGTGTCCTCACCGAGGCCGTTCGCCAGCGCCCCTACTCGGTCGTCCTCCTCGACGAGTGCGAGAAGGCGGATCTCGAGGTGATGAACCTCTTCTATCAGGTCTTCGACAAGGGGTCCTTGGCCGACGGTGAAGGACGCGTTGTCGACTTCAAGAACACGGTCGTCATCCTCACGAGCAACCTCGCCTCCGAGCAGGCGACGAAGCTGGCGGCGGAGGGTCGCACAACGGAGGAGATCGCCGAGGCTATCCGGCCAACGCTCAGTCGCCACTTCAAGCCGGCGCTGCTTGGTCGGATGAAGATCGTTCCCTTCATTCCGCTGCCACAGCCGGTTCTCCGCGAGATTGCAGAGCTGAAGCTTGGAAAGCTCGTCGAGCGGCTGCTCGAGAGCCATGGGATCGTCGCCACGGTCGAGCCTGCGGCGGTCGATCTGCTGGCTCAGCGCTGCACCGAGTCCGAGACCGGTGCTCGGAACGTCGATCACATTCTCCGGTCATCGCTGATGCCTCCCCTGAGCAAGCACCTGCTCCAACAGCTCGCCGATGGCTCGCTGCAACGGAGGCTCAGCATCGGTTTCCACGGCGGGAAGTGGCGCTTCGCTAGCGGAGAAGAGTCCGCCTCGCCGCCCCTTGACCCATCGACACTGGAGTTGTGATGGCCCCGAGCCCGATACAAGCGCTACTCGGAAGCCAAGCTGCCTTCACGCTGTCGATCGACGGCGTGCCCGATATCTCGAAGGTGGTCCGCTTCAACGGTCAAGAGTCGCTCTCGGAGCTCTTCGAGATCCGCCTTGAGGTCGCGGGCGCTGATGTTGAGCTAGCCACGATCGTCGGCAAGGTGGCGTGTCTCAAGATCGACGGGCTCGACACCCCGCGTTACTTTCACGGTCTCATCGCTGATGCCGAGTACAGCGGACACTCGCGTCGCTTCGCCTTGTATTCTCTGACGCTCGTCCCCGAGGTCTGGCCACTGCGACTACGGCAAGCCAGTCGCATCCTCCAGAACAAAGCGACCCCCGATGTTCTCCGTGAGATCTTCAAACTCGCGGGTGTTCCGAAGAGCGCCGTCGAGTACGACCTGAGCGCATCTTACGCTCCGCGCAATTACTGCGTGCAGTATCGCGAGACCGACTTCGACTTTGTCAGCCGTCTCATGGAGGAGGACGGAATCTACTACTACTTCACACACGACGATAAGGCGACGACGATGGTCATCGCGGACTACCCTGGCGGACACGCGGCGATCCCGGGGACCTCGACGATCCAGCATGTCACGAGTGACCGTGTTCAAGAGCGTGAGCACATCGCGCATCTGCGTCTCGTCGAGTCGATGCGTCCTGGTCGTGTGTCCCTTCGCGACATCAACCTCCATAAGCCGCATGAGTCCATGGACGCTGACGCGCAAGCGGATCTCGACACAGACCTCGAGATCTACGACTACCCCGGTGAGTACCAGGACCCTGGCTCCGGCGGCCCCAACCTCGGCCAATCGATCGCCAAGATCCGCCTAGAGGCGCTCCGTGCGACTCGGCGCCAGGGGATGGGTGAGAGCGACTCTCCGCGCCTCAGCGCTGGCCATGTCTTCACGCTCGAGGACCATGCACGCCAAGAGCTCAACACCGACTTCGCGATCGTCAAGGTGGTGCACCGTGGTGAACAACCGCAGGTCCTCGACCAGGAGCTCGACGGAAATTTCTTCTACGGGAACACCTTCACCTGCATCGAGAAGTCAGTACCCTTCCGCCCGCCGCGCGTGACACCGCGTCCGGCGGTTCGAGGTGTACAGTCAGCGACGGTGGTGGGACCCGGAAGCGAGGAGATCCACACCGACGCCGAGGGCAGGGTGCTCGTGCAGTTCCACTGGGATCGCGATGGAAAGCGCGATGAGAACAGCTCGTGTTGGGTACGGGTTAGCCAGGCCTGGGCAGGTGCGACCTGGGGTGCGTTCTTCATCCCGCGGATCGGCCACGAGGTGCTCGTCGACTTCATCGAGGGCGATCCTGACCGGCCGGTGATCACCGGCCGAATCTACCACGGCGGCAATACCCCGCCATATCCGCTTCCGGACGAGAAGACCAAGAGCACGATCAAGTCCGAGAGCTCGCCCGGCGGCGGTGGCTTCAACGAGCTGCGCTTCGAGGATAACAAGGGCGGGGAGGAGATCTACATCCACGCCCAGAAGGACATGAACGTCGAGATCCTCCACGACAACTCGATAAGCGTCGGCAACGACCGGTCGAAGACGGTCGGCAACAACCAGAGCGAGTCGGTCGGGGTCGACAAGTCCATTGAGGTCGGGAGCAACCACACGGAGTCGATCGGCGCCGACAAGACGCTCTCGGTCGGCGGTTCCCACACGGAGTCGATCGGAGTCGATATGGGGATCACCATCGGCTCGAACCTCACCGAGACGGTGGCTGTCGACTGTAGCGAGACCATCGGCGCCAATCACACGGAGTCGACGGGCGCCAACTGGACGATCACCGTCGGCTCGAACAAGACCGAGACCGTGAGCATCGCCTGCGCTGAGTCGATCGGTGCGGCTAAGGCGCTCTCCATCGGAGCTGCGTACCAGGTGTCGGTGGGAGGCGTGATGAACGAGACGGTCGGCGCTGCGAAGATGGAGGAGATCGGGCTCGCCAAGGTCGTCGGCGTTGGCATGAGCAGCTCCGAGACGGTCGGCATGTCGAAGTCGGTGAGCGCTGGGAAGGACATCAAGCACAGCGCCGGAAAGAATGTGGGCGTCTCCGCAGGGGAGGGCATGACCTTGAGCGCGGGCAAGGACGTTGGTGTCTCGGCGGGCAAGGATATGGGCATCTCGGTCAGCAAGAAGATGAACATCTCGGCCGGCGACGAGGTGACGCTGGTGTGCGGTGGTGTGAAGGTGATGATCAAGAAGAACGGGGATGTATCGATCTCCGCGAAGAAGGTCGGAGTGAAGGCATCTGGACCCGTCACCATCAAGGGCAGCAAGGTGTCGATCAATTGAGATCCAGGTCGTACAGCGCTTCAGCGCTTTGGTCAGTCTGCAGCTTGGACTGCTAGGGTGCTCCATGGTAACTACCTGAGTGAGGGCCGTTCGGCTCCGAGAAGCATGGGGAGGAAAACTGTGATGTCTCAGGATGCTACAGAGGGCCGCCGCGGACTGACGGAGGCGGAACTTCTCACCTCCCCCCGTACCGGGCGTGTCGTGAGCTTCGGCTCGGATGTCGGCTTGCAGGTGCAGTTTCCCGGCAGCCCCGGCGTGGTCCCCGCGCGCTCCACCGTTCGTCTCAGCGCTGACGAGGCCCGGGCTCTGGCGCGGGACCAACAGGAGGTGCTGCTGTCCTTTGAGGACGGGGATCCTAGACGCCCCATTGTGGTTGGACTGATGCAGCAGGTGGGAGACCCGCCGTTGCTGGAGCTTCTCCTCGACGCAAGCGGAGAGCAGATGATCGCAGAGGTGGATGACCGCCGGGTGCTGATCGAGGGGGAGGACGAGGTCGTACTCCGCTGCGGTCGGGCCTCCATCACGCTGCGCAGCAACGGGCGGGTTCTGATCCGGGGCGATCGCGTCGAGAGCCACTCACGAGGTGTGAACCGCATCAAGGGCGGCACGGTCCAGATCAACTGATGACACCTGAGCATCTCATCCTCTGGGACGTGGTCGAGGAGCACCTCGAGGAGGCGGGCTTCCTGAACACGGCCCGGCTCTCTGCTCTGAACGACCCGGAGTACACTCTGAGAGAGGTCGCGGATGGGCCTGAGGCGCGCATGCTGGCGCACCTGGACGGGCTGGTCGTGGCGGGTCCGGTAGCTGCGCGCAGGTTGTTCGCTAAGCAGCTGGATGGGTTCGACGAAGACAGGCCGGAGGACCTCGTAGCGGCCTCTGCGGCGCTGTTTCTCTTGCGAGATTTCGAGCCGCTGCGCGAGGTGCTGCTCAGCGAGGGGTGCTCTGGTCGCGCTGCGGTGGTCGAGGGCTGCTCCTTGTTTCAGGACGATGACTTCTCGGCTTGGCTCCGTGATGTTGCCCAAGGGGGGGCTCATGCGCCTCAGGTGCTCACTGGGCTCTATGCTCTGGCGTATGCCCACGAGCTTCAGTTGGGGTCGACGCTCGCTGGGGGTTACGAGAGTGCAGGTCTACTGCGCGCGGCGTTGCGTCTCGGTCGCTACGGCGGGGTCGACCTTTCGCTCGTCGAGGGGCTCATTCGGCACGAGGATGCGCTGGTGTGTGAGGAGGCGGTGATCACCGGCTTGCACCTGGGCTCTCCCCTCGCATGGCGGAGCTGTCACGAGTTGGGACTCGCTCAGCCCAGAGCGTACCCGCGGCTGCTGCTGCTGACAGGGGCACTCGGAGATCAAGCCGAGCTAGGCGCCCTTGTTGAGCTCGTGTCGGGCCCACACGCCGCCGCAGCCTTTAGGGCGTTAGGCTTCTCGGGGAGCCGGTCGGCTGTGCCGACGATCTTGTCGGCGCTGGACCATGCCGACTTGCGAGTTGCAAAGTGTGCGGGCGAAGCGTTCAGCACCATCACAGGGTGCGAGATCACTGACGATGAGCGCTCGCTGGAGGAGCCGGAGGAGGCCGAGCCGCCGGATTTCGAGGACGATGATCTGGACGCCGACCTGGTACCCAGCGGCGAGGACGCGCTGTTGCTGCCTGATGCGGACGCCGTTCGTGCTTGGTGGGCCCAGCATCAAGATACACTTGATCCGGCCGAGCGTCTGTTGGGGGGCCAGCGGAAGGAGCCTGCCCTGGTGCTGAAGGCTTTGTCCGACGCTCCAACGCATCGGCGTCATTTGTTGGCGCTTGAGCTGTCTGTCCGTAGTGGTGGTGCCGCGCGCCTGGATACCTACGCTGTGACCGGTTGGCAGGAGGAGCAGTTGCTGCGAGCTACCCGCACCCTGTTTCCCATCGCGCCAGGAGTAGGCGCTTAGGATCGCTTGCGAACGCGACGGATTTTGTTCGAGGGGCGATGCAGATCACCACAAACAGCACGGGCATGTTGGCTGGCCTGTCGGTCGCGGCCGACGTCAGTGCTCGGGACTACTGCGTGGTGGTAGTCAAGGGCACCTTCGTCATTCAGCCCTCCGGGGAGTTGCAGCTCGCCGAAGAGCAGCTGCCCTTGGTGCTGGTCGATGAGCATGAGGGAGACCCTGATAGCAGCTGCGTGCGCGCCGAGTGCGATTTTGCGTTGGTCAAGCCATTCACCGACGTGCTCCTGCAGGGCAGGGCCGTGGCTCCTGGAGAGCGGGCGGTCACAGAGATGACTGTATCGCTTGAGGTCATCAGCGCTGCCGGCGTCCGCAACAAGAGTGCTCGGGTTACAGGAGATCGGGTGTGGGAGCGCAGCTTGGGCCGGGTGTGTCCCAGCGCTCCCGAGCCTTTCACGCAGCTGCCGCTGAGCTTCGATCGAGCTTTCGGCGGCGCCGATGACAGCCGGGGACCCGACCAGGTGCAGGTGGAGCGCTACAACCTACTGGGGCAGGGCCTCAACGTCAGTCGCAGCGCCTCACAAATCGAAGGACGGGCGTTGCCCAATCTGGAGCACCCCGACCACCTCATGCATCACCCTAGCGACCGGCCTCCGGTGCATGGCTTCGGAGTAGTGGGGCGCGCGTGGCAGCCTAGGGCTGACTTCGCGGGTACCTACGACGAGTGCTGGCGCGACGAGCGCTGTCCCTACCTGCCCGACGACTTTGACCCGCGCTACTTCCAGGCAGCCCCCGCGGATCAACAGTACGCCCATTTCCAGGGAGGCGAGCGCATTCGCTGCGTGCACATGGCCCCCCAGCCAGTGGTCGAATTCCTCATCCCTCGCATACACGTGCCGGTGAAGTTCTGCTTTATCGAACACGAACTCTCCGAAGAGGGGGTGCTCGATACGGTTATCCTTGAGCCGCACCTTGGGCGCGCGCAGCTTCTCTGGCGGACCCGGGCGCAGTTGCCGAAGAAACTGAACCAGCTACGAGAGGTTCAGGTAGGTGCGCCGCTGGACCCGGTCATTGAGGGGCCCGTCGGCTACCGCAATGGCAAGCCCCGCTTCCGCAGCTTGGCCGTCGCGATCCGCTGGTTGCGCAGCAGGAGGTCGCGATGAGCGTTGGGTCTCTGTACATCCACCAGGTTGGGCTGGCCTGTCCCGTGGGGTTGACCGCCGCTGCCGCCTGCGCGGCAATGCGCGCGGGGATCGATCGGCGACGGGAGCTGCCGTACGTGGACAATGACGGGGAGCCAATCGTGGGCTCGGCCTTGTCGCAGATCTCCTTTGAGTCCAGCGCACTGGATCGCTGCGCTCATCTGCTCGCCTTGGCCCTGCTCGACCTTGCGCGGGGGCAGTCCGATGGAGTACTGGAAGGGTTGCCGCTTGTCGTGGCGGTGCCTCCGTCACTAGAGGCTCGGTGGGGTGCTGCAGCGTTGATGGAGCGGGCGCTCCAGCTGACCGAAAGTGCGCTTCGACCCAGGTCTGTGCACCCGGTGGTGGGTGGGGCGGCGGCGGGACTTCAGTGTTTTGCCGAGGCGCGGCTTCTACTGGCTGCTGGCCACCCCGGCTGCGTGGTCTGCGCTGTCGACTCACTGGTCAACGCTGGCCGCCTGTTGGAGCTGTCTCAGGGCCGGCGGCTGCTGTCGTCTCAGAACTCCGACGGCGTGACCCCCGGCGAGGCCGCGGCCAGCGTGCTCCTCAGCCTCCAAACCCGGGGCGCCAAGGCCGTCGTGGCGGGGCTTGGCTTTGGCCTGGAGACTGCCACGCTCTACGTGGACGAGCCCCTGCGCGGCGACGGTATCGTGAGGGCCACCCGCGCTGCGTTGTCTCAGGCCGGGCGAACCCTGTACGATACGGACTTCCGGGTCTCTGATGCAGCGGGGGAGGGTTACTTCTTCAAGGAGCAGGTGCTGCTGATGTCTCGCTTGCTGAGAAAGGTCAAGAGGCACTACCCTGTATGGCTGTGCGCGGAGACTCTGGGGCTCGTGGGCACCGCTGCGGGCTTGTGCGGGCTTGTGCGGGCGGTGGTCGGGTTTGAGAAGGGGACCACGCCAGGGCCACGGGCGGTGGTGTTTGCGGGGGACCCGCAAGGCGCGAGGGCGGCGATCCTACTGGACGCGGTGGAGGGATAGGGATGGGCAAGGAGGTGTACGCGAATGGCAACGCCGTGGCCGGGAAGGTGGGCGGAGGCAAGGTCATCGCGGCCTTCCCGAACGTGTGCATGAGCCCGCCGTCTCCTCCTGCAGGGCCGATTCCGCTGCCGTACCCCTGCACGTCGACCTCGAGTGACCTCAAGTCGGGCAGCAAGAAGGTTAAAGTGGGCAACAAGCCCATCGCGTTGAAGGGGAAGAGCTTCTACAAGAGCTCGCCGCTGGGAAACGAGGCCGCGACGAGGAGCTTCGGCGCCTGCCTGTTGACGCACCAGATCACTGGGAAGACGTACTTTCAGGCTTCTTCGATGGATGTGACTGCGGAGGGCAAGAAGGTCTGTCGGCACATTGACATCATGACGTCGAATCATTCCTGTGAGCCTGGGGGGACCCCTCCAATCCCGAACCTGGAGAAACTCCATAAAGAGACGCTCAAGAAGCTTGAGGCGGATCCTGATGCGTGTCCCTGTTGCGGAGGGGAGAAGCACGCCAACGGTCAGCCTCAGAGCGGCAAAGATTGGTACGAGGGAGAGCTGAAGAAGCGCTACGCATCTAAGGTGGCGAGGAAGAATAAACGATGTGCGGAGAAGCTCTCGGGGGTCCCGGGACTCTTGACTTCCGGGATTTCAAACAATCAAATAAAAAAGAGAACGAATCTCGAAGGTCAGCTCACTAAAGAGCTGAAACGCCTTCACGAAGAATATAAAACGGAAAAGGATAAGCTCGAGAAGCTGCTGAAGAACGCCTCGGAGCGCCCCGATTGCGAGTGTCCACCACCAGCTCCGCATATTCTACCTTCATCTCCCTGCGATACCTTTTATGAGACGCCGGCTGACAGCGGGGAGCAGAAAAAGCAGAAAGAGGCTATCCAGAAGCTGTGGATGGATATGAAGGGTCCGGCGGTAGAGGCGATAAAAAAACTTGGAGGGGCGGCGCAGGTCCCTCATGCGCTTTCCACAATGAAGGTGGTGAAGGTGGTAGGCGGATATAGGTCAGACGACTATATGCATAAGACCCCTAGGGCAGCCGGTGGGTGCCCGGTCGGTGCAGGCAATCTGCAGAATAAACAGGATCTCTGCAAACACTGCAAGGAGATAGACGACGGTTTTGGAGACTTCCAGGGAGGGTGGGTGAGGTGAGCATGTTTGCGGCCTGGACAGAACAAGAGTACGGCGCATTTGTCGGACGGGTCTCGCCGGAGCAGAACACGAGCTGGGAGACCCTCACGCGGGTGGGCAGGCAGGCCGTGGGTGGTGACTTCTCCGGCGCCGACAGGGTCGCTGAGTTGATGCGGCACGCAGATCCAACTGTCGCGTCAGTTTGCCTGCGTATGTTGGCGGACTGGGGGCCGGTGTCGCTGCTGTATCAGTACCTGTCGCAGCTGCTCGGTGACGACATGATGCGCGTCTATGCGGTCGCCAGCGCCCTCTCGCAAGCGGGACGACTTGCCGACGCTCCGATCTTGTTTCGCGCGGTCGCCGGGACACACGGTAACAGCGAACGGAACCCTGAACGCATCGACTTCTCCATGTTCTTGTTCAGTATCCTTGGCGAGCTGGATGCTCCTCAGTACTTCAGTTCAGAGAGTGAGTATCGTGCGCACGTCGCGGCGAGGTACCACGCGCTCTGCGACCGATACGGCACAAATCTGGTGTACTTGTATCAAGGTGAGCTTCTCGATGTGCCCGCTCTCGCCCAAGGTCTCCTCACCCAGATGACTACGCAAGAGTTCCTGGCCATGAGCGCCTTGAAGGTCGTCGCTGTCAACACGGGCATGTCCTGGGCGGGCTTCTTCAAGGAGGGCAGACCGCAGCGTTTGACGATCGCAGCATCGCTCGAGGACTTTCTTCACAGCCCGCGGGCTGCAGAATTTGTGCCAGGTGAGCGTAGGTTCTTCGGTCACGTCGTAGAGTCGGCTACGGCCGCGGCTGAAGCCCTCCAACCTGCAGGGCTTGAGCTTCACCGGAGCTGCCTGGATGTGGATGAGCCCTTCATGATCTTCGACTGGGCCTGGGCTGCTTCGGGCTACTCATCCATGCCAGTCCCCTACGATGGGGCCATCGACTTCGACGCGAAGCCTTGGTTCTCTTTGGCAGTGTGCCTTCGGAAGGCCAGGCATGGGCTTGCAGTCCCGGTGCGTGCCCTGGCTCAGGCCGCCGCCAACAGCGTGGACTCGGAGTTCGTAGAGGTTGCCTCGGAGTTTGTCAGCGATCTGACCTCTGGCGACCTGGCCGGGCTGTGGCGGGCCCGCATCGAAGAGAACGACGACCCCGAGATTAGCTACCTGCTCTGCGCCGCTCTGCTACGTCGTGGCTATCTGGACGATGTGCCCATGGTGTTGACCGCTTACCGCGCCAACGCTGAGCAGGACGACTTCCACTATCTCCAGCTCCTCCTGAATGAGATCCTCTGGTTCGCTCCCGATCGCTCCGTGCTCCGGGACGACCCCGAGGTGGGGGGCGACTACCTTAGTCGTTTTCCCTTCACGTCGGTCGCGCAGTGCTGCGACAAGCTCGGAGAGCGGACGCGTCAGCTCGCTACAGCCATCCATCATCAGCGCCTCCCCGTCTTTCGTGGGGAGATCTTTAGCGTTCAGAGTGTAGCGCAGCACATTCTTGAGCTGGAGACTGAAGAACGCCTGAGCGTACATCTGCGCTATCGGTTTGAAGCTGCCACGGGGATCGACTGCAGTACCTTCTATGTGTCTCTGGAGCCCCAGCTTGAGGAAGCTAAGGCCGTGGTCACTGACTTTCTGGCGAGTCACGACGCCCGATACTTTCAGAAGGGGCGACGCTATTTCTTCGGGCATCTCGTGGACTGATCTCGGGTTGCCTTGCGAGGCATTTGGAGGCGGAGGCACGCCGCACTACTCAATCAACGACGTCTGCAGCCACAGGCTTCTCGCGGTGGCGTCCTGGCAAGAAGCTACCCTCCGTGCTCGCGTCATCTGCCGCCGATATGTGGCGTGATTTCGGTTGAGTGTTAGGCTCGGCGCGGGTACACTGAACTCCGCGAGTGACACGACAAGTGTGGCGGCTGCGTAACGAGACATTGTTTGCGGCGACTCCGTCCTTCGTGCGCGACCGGGCGGGCCGCGAAGTGTGGATCGTGGCGGTCAAGGCGACCTACGCGATCGCAGACGATGGATCGCTGAGCATTCATGAGGAGCAAGATCCGGTCTGCATCGAGCCCGTACACCACGGCGAGCCGGGAGCCTCGAGCCTGAAGTTCGACTCGGACGTTTCGCCGACGAAGACGGGGACTGACGTGGTGGTGGTGGGCGATGCGATCGCGCCGAGCGGCATGGCCGACTATGTGGACGTCCTACTGGGTGTCGGACCGGTGAAGAAGACGCTGCGCGCGTGGGGCGATCGGGTTTGGGAGCGCCGAGGGGCGGGGTACAGCCCAAGCCCTCCCCAGCCGTTTGCGACGATGCCGGTCCAGTACGAGCGGGCGTTCGGTGGGCCCGCCGATCCGCGCAACCCGGTGGGGGCGGGCCTCATCGCCGATGGCGCTTCACCTCGCGACCTGCCGCTCCCGAATCTCGAGGACCCGCGCGCATCGATCTCCTCCCCCCTCAGCCGGCCGCCGCCGATGAGCCTGGGCCCAATCGCTCCGCATTGGCAGCCCCGCGTGGGCTACGGCGGCACCTACGACGGGGATTGGGCCGAGCAGCGTATGCCGCTTGTGCCCACGGACCTCGACGATCGCTACTACCACTGCGTACCCGAGGAGCAGCACGTGCCCGGCTTCCTGCGCGGTGGTGAGACGGTCAAAGTGGTAGGCATGACCCCCGACGCACCGCTCGTGTTCGAGCTGCCATACCTACGCCTCGGATTTCGAACGTTCTTCACCAAAGATTCTCGAGCCCACGTGGGGTGTCTGCACACCGTGATCATCCAGCCCAACGAGCGCCGCGTGTCGCTGGTGATCCACTCGACCCTGCTCTGCCAAGGGCGCGAGCATCAGCTCGAGGACACCGTGGTGTTCGTCAAGGACCGGCTCGACCTGAGGAGGGCGTAGCTACGTGGATGTTATCGCGACCGGGGCTTGCACGTGTCTTGGGTACACGGCCTCTGCGACCGCTGCCGCCGTCCGTGCCCGGATCAGTCGCCTGGCCGAGCACCCATATGCGGTAGATCGCCGGGGCGCGCCGATCACCGTGGCCGCGGTCCCAACCATGGCGGACGAACCGGTGGCGCGGCGACTCGATCGGCTCGCATCCACGGCCCTCCGCGATGCGCTCGCCGGCCTGCCCTCCCTCGCGCCCTATCGCGTGGGCCTGCTGCTCGGGCTGCCGGACGCTCGTCCCGGCTTTCCTCCCGATGCTGCCCATCGTCTCGTCGAAGCGGCGACCGTCGCGGTGGGGCCGGACGTTGCGCTGGAGCTCGGCTCCGTCTTCACGCATGGTCACGCCGCGGGCCTCGCCGCCATCGAAGCGGCCCGAGACTCCCTGGGCACGCGATACGATGTGTGTCTGGTGCTCGCGGCCGACTCCTACCTGTCGATCGACACGCTCGAGTGGATGGAGGCCAACGAGGCGCTGTTCAGCCCGACATGCCGCTGGGGCTACGTACCTGGCGAGGCGGCCGGCGTGTGCGTGCTGGGAGATCCGCACGCGCTGCGTGAGCTGGGCTGGGCGAGACAGGGCGAGGTGCTGGCGGGAGCGACGGCGCTGGAGCCCGACGCGACAGATCCCACCAAGGCCCGCTCCGCGCGAGCTCTGGGCGATGCCCTCGCCCGCGCACTGACTCCCTTGCCTCCGGGCGCGCCTGTCTCGATCTACTGCGACCTCAACGGCGAGCGCTCGCGCGCGGACGAATATGGCTTCGCCGCGCTGCGGGTGCGTCGTCAGCTGGCTGATCCCTCGGCGGTGTGCGCTCCGGCTAGCATGTGGGGGGACGTGGGGGCTGCCACGGGCCCGCTGCTCGTCGCCCTCGCTGTGGAGGCTCATCGCCGCGGCTACGCGACCGCGGATCACTCCCTCGTCTGGTGTGCGTCGGCCTCGGGTGATCGCGCGGCACTATTGCTCAACAGAGGGGCGGGACGATGACCGTCACGATCAAGATCAACGATATCACCTTGTGCCATAAAGGGTCCGGCGGGGTCGCAAGGTCCACTCTTCCCGACCTGTGCAAGACTCCGCCCAATGCTTTGCCGGTCGCCTACGTCAACGTCGCGAAGTCGTCGGATCTGGCAAAGGGCACGAAGACGGTCAAGGCCGACGGCGGCAGCATGTGTGCGATCAACGGCTCCGAGTTCTCGTGCAGCACGGGCGACGAGGCGGGCTCGCTCGGCGGCGTGTTGTCGGGTACCAACCTGGCCGAGGCGACGTGGATCACCCACTCGTTCGACGTCATGTTCGAGGGCCAGGGCGCGTGTCGGCTGACCGACAAGATGTTCCTCAACAAGGCCAACAGTGCCTGCCTGAGCGGGTTGTATCAGCTCGATTTCGCGACCGACGATCCCGTCAAGTACGCGATGTGCCAGATCCTGTGCGAGACCCTTGACGATCCGGATGTGAGAAAGAGCAAGAAGCCCGGAAAGTACTCGGAGCACGCCAAGAAGCTTGGAAGGGGCAAGTACAAAGTCGCATTGGACAACGCGGCAAAGAAAGCGTTCGGCAAGGGCAGCAAGGTCGCCCTTGAGAAGGGTGCCAAGGTCGCTTATAAGAAGAACGCTAAGGTAATTCTTAAGCCGGAGACTAAAAAGGTTGCGGCCTTGAAAGGAGTTATGAGAGAGACCAAGCGCAAGGCGATGAGTCGTGATTGGCTGGAGCGCAAGACCAAGAACAAGGTGCTCCAGGCCGCGGCTAAGGGTGCGGGGAAGAAGATAGCCACGAAGGTGGTCCTCAAGTTCATTCCCATCGTCAACATCGCATCTACGGCCTTCGACGTGTACGAACTCAGCAAGGGAGCCGCCGCGATCCAAAAAGAGGTGGAAAAGTTCATGGCGAACTACGACATCTACCGGATTCGACCGGATACGATGATGGTTACCGGACCAAGCGGACAGGCGCATTTGTACGATTATAAGTTCGGCCCCGATTCTTTTTCAAAGAACCCGGGGCAAAAAGAATTATATAACGCTGCGGCGGGTGGGCAGGATCCGATCGAGATCAGCGAGAAAGAGTGTGGCGACTGCAAGAAGAAGGGCCGATGACTGACATTTCCCGGTGGCCAATCATCAAGCAAGAATTCGACGATGCGGGAGACTACCACGGCGACAAGTACCTGCGTCTTTGCCTGCACGTGCTGTTGTACTACGAGGGGCTATTCGCTGATACGGCCGACGACATCGTGTGCTTCTATCAGACCGGCATGCCATACATTCGCGATCGCGTCCGGTACTACGGGGTCGACGGCAACTTCCGCCTCAAGGGGGTCGAGGTGTCCACGTTTGATATGTTGCCGTTCTGGGCGCAGTCGATCGATGATGAGCGGCTTCTGTATGGTCTCGTGCTGGAGAGTGGGGTCTCTAAGCAGGATCGCAGCGACCGCGCGTTTCACCTGTACCAGCGCGGTACTGTGTCTCCCGGCTTCGTTCGTCTGATACTGCCGATCGAGACCGTCGCGGACGGTGCCGATGACTTCGTGGAATTGGTGCATGCTCTGGTCGGTCACATACCAGTTATCTACGGCAATGCCGGCTTCGCGTTGAGCTACTACGGCGGGGGATACGCCGAGCGGGTGCTCGCCCTGTCCCGGCGCTATCGGGGCGTCGACATGGCCGAACCGTATGATTTTCGAAGCTACGTCACGGAAGGGATCCCGAGTGCTCATTGGATCACAATCTTGGGCGAGCGGTTCATGAAGTCGTTCGAGGGGGGGGTCGCATCCCTGGTGGGGCCCGATGTGACGGTGACCGAGGCGACGCACGCCACGATCATCCAGGCGGGACCGATGCCGAGCTTTGGCGAGGTCAACCGCAGGGATACCCTACCGCTGGTTCACCAGGTTGGCCGGGCGCTAGCCCGGGTACGCATACCCGAGACGGCGCTGGGCGAGTACAATGGCATCGGCGACGGCCCCAACACCCTCGAGTGGCTGGCGCGCTTTGATCCCTAGGCCCCCTCATGATGCCTCGCACCAGCGACTATCCCTTCGAACTGTACCTGCTGATCCCGACCGCGGGTTACGTGGGGCAGCTGGAGGTCGTGCTGACCTGCGGCCCGGGTCCGCACCTACACCCGGTTGATGCCTCGGCGCTGACGCTGGAGCCGAGCGTGTCGCTGGTGAAGTTGTTCGCGGCGGCCATGGACGTGGCGGCGCTGGGTGGGGATCCGATGATGAGTCTTGCGAGCCACGAGTCGAAGCCGGAGCACGAGCGCCTGGTGTTCGACGTGGCCGGGCTCTGCTCCGATGCGTTCGTCTACCTGGTGTCGGTGGTCTTACAGGGGGCCATCGCGCTCGATCCCGTGCGGCGCCTAGATGTTCGACCGCTCGGGGACGCAGACATCGCGTGGACCGAGGCGGAGCTGCATCACGTCGGGGCGGTGCCGCAGCCGGTGGACGCCCCCTTTGGGGTCGACCCGTGGGTCGACATGACGACGTCTTCGCATGGCTTCGAGGTTACGGTAGAGTTTGTCGACCCACTCACGCCCGATCGATTCGGCGAGGTTCGCGAGGCGCTGGCGCGTTGGGACGAGATGCGGATGGTGGGTGGATTCTACCGCGTGCTCGAAGAATGCGACCCAGGGGCGATGGGCCTCGTCGTGCATCGCCTGCCCCGCGTCGTCGTGCTGGGAGTGGCGGATCCGTTCGAGGGGGATCCGGCTGCGATCCATGGCCTGGTGTACGCGTGTGCTCGCCTGCACGCGACCACTCCAGTGCAGCAACTGACCATCGAGCCGCGGTAGCCGAGGCACAGAACGGTCCCGCTTCGACGGACATAGAAGGCTGTCTAGCAGCCAACCTCGAGGAGGCCCCAATCTGGAAGACTCTTCTTGGGGTACTTGGCGGTGAATAGCGCGCCGCGCAATAAGTACCAGTGACAGCCTGAGCCTTCGCCCTCTAGCATTGAGGTGCTGGGAGGGGTTGTTCATGGGTGTGCGAGGCGGAGATCCGCCCCAGGGGTCAAGCCCGCATCTGCGGGAACCAAGGGGCAAGGCGGCGTGGGAGAGGGTGATCCCGGCGTCGGTCACGGATCTCGCCGCGCTGCCGGAGGTTCTCTACACCCCCGACTTCGCGGCGTTCCTGCGGATCACCCCGAAGGCGCTTCGTCAGCGGGCGGCCCGTGGGCAGGTGCCGGCGCCCTTCAAGCTCGGAAAGGCTCTTGCGTGGACGCGCGGATCTGTGCTCGCATGGCTGCGGGATTGCGGCCGGTCGGCAGGATCGACCGAGATGACGATCACACGCCCACGACAAGAGCCGCTGGCACGTC
>Ga0316189_10000229_pt1 | contig 55102 bp, 41 predicted proteins | sample LowCovwburrow_MG_FD_204930 | JGI IMG/M metagenome (GOLD analysis project Ga0316189, IMG submission 204930) | Coastal sediment microbial communities from Maine, United States - Lowes Cove worm burrow | ecosystem: Environmental > Aquatic > Marine > Coastal > Sediment | place: USA: Maine... | reverse complement strand
GCGAGCCCTGCGCGAAGATCCCGCGAGCGCCACCACAGCCACGAGGTCTCGCCGATCCGGGCGACGGCGTAGGCGAAGAGGCCGACGATCAACCCCGCGAAACGATCGAGGTAGACCCCGACCGCGAGGATCGTCGAACAGATCACCAAGAAGACGACGACCGACTCCGTGAGCGCCCGGGTCCGTCCGCCGTGGAGGAGCACACCGCCGTACCAGCTCGCCAACACTCGCGCGCCCGGGACGGCGATGCCGAACCAGAAGGCCGCCGTCGCCATCGCCACAAGCTCCGGGCGGAGCCCCGAGAGTCCGCCAAACCACAGGTCGGCGGCCGGGGTCGCGGCGAAGGCGAAGCCTATCGTGGTGAGGATGCCAGCCAGGAGGAGGGCGAAGCGGAAGAGCAGGGCCGGCGCCCCCCTCCGATCGAGCATCGAGATCACGACCTCGTTGAAGGCGAAGCCCGAGCTTTGCAGGAGGAAGAGGAGACCGTTGACCACGGGCCACAGCGCCAGGGATTCGAGCGCCCGCGGCATCCGGGCGAGCGCCGCGGCGCCGATCGGCTGGACGATGAGGGCGACCAGCGGGGTCAGGGCGAGCGGCACGTAGAAGCGGAGGAAGCTCGCGCCGCGGAGAACGGTCTCCGGATCCCCGGGCACCATCTCCGTGCGGATCAGGGGGCGGCACTTGAGCGCCGCATAGGCGGCCTCGGCCAGCACCCCGGCGATCACCGTCGACGTCGCGACGACGATCCCGCTGGCCCCTGTGGTGAAGCCGATCGCCAGCACCATAGCCCCGACCCCGAGGCGGACGACGCTGCCGAGGGTCACCTGCCCCGAGCGACCGAGGCGGATCAGCACCCCCTGATTGAAGCGCCGCGAGGCGATCGCCCAGGTCCAGGGGGTCATCAGCATCAGGCCTAGGCGGGCCGGCTCGACGACCGCCTCGGGGGTGTCGAGGAGCGGGACCAGCACCCAGTCGAAGAGCGGCGTGAAGGCGAAGGCGATGTGGAAGAGCGTGAGCGCTGCGCTGAGCCGGTGCATCGTCCGCCGCAGCGCGTCGTAGGCCGCCTGATGCTTGCTGAGGGCGGTCGACGCCGCCAACATCATGATGATCGGCGCCTCGACGATGAGGGCGATCGGGAAGACCAGACCGCCGTAGGCGGCGAGGTGGATCTCCGGGTCGTCGAGGCGAGCGACGATCGCCGAGAGCAGCGGCAGCTCGACCCCCATCAACATCCACGAGAGCGCGAGCGGCCACCAGCTCCGCGCGACGTCGACGAGCCGGACGGGACCGGCGCTCACGGGGCTACTCACGAGCGCGGGAGGATAGCAGCGCCGGAGAGAAGCGCCGGTCCTCGCACGAAGGGGTGAGGGTCGTTCGCTCGTGCCACGGCCTCCTAGGCCTGCTCGGACTTCGCCTCGACGACCAGCGTGTCATGGAGGGCGAGCAGCGCAGCGTAGAGCTGCTCGGCATGCTCGTCGCCGATCGCCCGCGAGAGCTCGCCCTCGGTCTCCCGCAGCGAGGCCATCCCGTCGAGGAGGGTCTGGCCCGCCTCTTCGCTGAAGCGGATGAGCTTCGCCCGTCGGTCGGCGGGATCGCGAACGCGCAGGAGCACGCCCGCAGCCTCGAGCTCGTCGACCAGGTGACCGACGGCCTGCTTCGACACCCCGAGGCGTCGCGCGAGCTCGGTGAGGCGAGTCCCCTCGAGATCGATGTGGGGGAAGAGCGCGGTGTGGGCCGCCCGCAGCCGGGTGCCCCCCCCCGTCGTCGGCAGCCGGGCGATCGCCCGCTCGTTGACCAAGCGCGCGCACTTGAGCAGGAGCTGAGCCCAGCTCGCGCGCTTCACTGCCTCAAGGGTCGCTCGATCCGCTGGGCCCGACACCGGGCCTAGAGTAGAGCGCGAGAATAATTGGTCAATCGTTCTTGACTATTTTAGTCAACCGTACTTGACTAATGCCCATGCTGCTGCACCCCCACTGTGGTCCGCTCGTCCCCCTCGCCGACAACCTCTGGGCCTCCGAGTACGAGCTGCGCATGGGGCTAGGCTTCTACATGCCGGTTCGTATGACGGTCCTTCGCCTCGGAGACGGGAGCCTCGTGCTCTGGTCGCCGGGACCTATCCAGGAGCCGCTGGCCGCCGAGCTCGCCGGGCTCGGTGAGGTCTCCGCGCTAGTGGCGCCAAACTGCCTGCACCACCTCTTTGTCGCCGCCGCCAAGGAGCGCTACCCCCAAGCGAAGATCCTCGCCGCTCCCGGGCTCCAGGAAAAACGCGCTGACCTGTCGATCGACGGCGACCTGACCACCCCGCCCCCGAGCTGGGGCGGAGAGATCGAGCTGCTGACGATCGCCGGAGCAAAGAGCCTCGGCGAGGTCGTCGCCCTCCACCGGCCGAGCGCGACCCTGCTCGTCACCGATCTGATGTTCAACATCGGCGACGTCCGCGGCTTCCTGACCCCGTGGATCTTCCGCATGGCCGGGGTCTATCGTCGCCTCGGTCAGAGCCGCCTGCTCCGCTTCCTGGTCGACGATCGGGCGGCCGCCGGGGGCAGCGTCCGCGAGCTCCTAAGCTGGCCCTTCGAGCGGGTAGTCTCGGCCCACGGCGCGGTGGTCGACGGCGATGATGTCCGCGAGCGAACCACCGCCGCGCTCCATTGGATGCTCGCCGGCACCGCCTCGCCACCCCGCTGACGAGACGCCGCTCCGTCGACGCCGCCCGCAGCGGGATGTGGTGAGCATCCCGCGGCCTGCGACGCTGCGGAGCTCGACCCTCTCAGCGCCGTGACGCAGAGCGCCGCTGTGCCGGCCATGCCCAGCCAGCGACGGCCCGGCGCGGCCCGTGCGCCGACGATGAGTTGGAGCGCAGCTCTTCCGGTCATGCTCAGCGAGGCGAGCCGGCCGGGCCCTCGCGCCGACGATGAGAACGCGCGCGACCTCTTCCCCGCTTGCGAAGCTCATCGCCGCTCGCCGATCAGCCCGCGCCAGACCCCGTCGATGCGAGATACTCTGGCCGCGGTGGAGCAGGCGGACGACGACAAGCAGAGGGAGCTGGAGACGCTCCGACGGCGCTGCTCTGATCTCGAGGCCAAGGCCCTTCACCTCGACGTCATCAACACCTTCGCCTCCACCCTGCTCTACACCCAGACCGATCTCGACGACATCCTCTGGGACGTCGCCAACAACGTGGTCGCCCGCCTCGGGATCGAGGACTGCGTCATCTACCTGCTCGGGCCGAGCGGCGACTACCTGATCCAGCGCGCCGCGTTCGGGCCGAAGAACCCGACCGGTCGCGAGCTCCTCACGCCGCTCAAGATCCCCCTCGGGCACGGGATCGTCGGCTCGGTGGCGATGACCGGCGAGGTCGCGCGGATCCCCGACACCCGCCTCGACCCGCGCTACATCACCGACGACAAGGCCCGCCTCTCCGAGCTAGCGCTCCCGATCTTCTTCAATGACACGGTCATCGGCGTCATCGACAGCGAGCACTCTGAGGTCGACTTCTTCACCGACGCCCACCAGGAGATCCTCCAGACGATCGCGTCGATGACCGCCTCCCGGGTCGGCCGCGCGCTCCTCGACGAGGGCCTGCGACGGGCCAACGCCGAGCTCGAAGAGCAGGTCTCCCTCCGCACTCGCGAGCTGGTCTCGGCGGTCGACCGGGCGGAGGGGCTCCTCCTCAACACTCTGCCGCGGCCGATCGCCATGCGCCTCCAGGCCGGGGAAGAGCGGATCGCCGAGAGCTTCGACTCCGTCACGGTTCTCTTCGCCGACCTCGTCGGCTTCACTGAGCGGGCCGCGGCGACCGACCCAGAGGAGCTCGTCGAGCTGCTCAGCCAGGTCTTCACCGAGTTCGACGGGATCAGCGACTGCTACGGCGTCGAGAAGATCAAGACCATCGGCGACGCCTACATGGTCGTCGCAGGCGTCCCGACGCCGCGCGACGATCACCTAGAGGCGATGGCCGACACCGCCCTCGCCCTCCTCGTAGCGGTCACCCGCGTGGGCGAGCGGATCGGCGCCGACCTCGAGATCCGCGTCGGCATGCACAGCGGACCCGTCGTCGCCGGGATCATCGGCACCCGCAAATTCGCCTACGACCTCTGGGGCGACACCGTCAACACCGCGAGCCGGATGGAGTCCCACGGTGTGCCTGGGCGGGTCCACGTCGCCGAGGCCACCTACGAGCTCCTCCGCGATCGCTTCCGCTTTGAGGAGCGCGGCGAGGTCGACGTGAAGGGCCTCGGGATGATGCGGACGTACTTCCTCCTGGGGCGGAGCTCCCCGACCTCTCCTCAGCAGGACCCAAGCTCCGACCCCAAGCCGGGCTAGCCCGCGCCTCTCCTCTCACCGCATCGACCTCGCCTACCGTGCGAGGGTCGGCAAGACCTCGGTGCTCATCACCCCGGCGCTGCGCTTCGACGCCAACCGGTGGTCCTTGAGCGCTCTCCAGAGGATGAGCTCGATCCCCGTCGTGCCCTGCTGACGACCGTGCGAGCGCGGATCGATCACGCGCTCACAGCCTCCTAGGGGTCTTTCTCGGGCCACGAGGGGCTCTCGTCGACCTTACCGTGACCGTCGCCGTACTCGACCGGCATCGACTCGGCGCTCCACAGCCCCTCCGAGCCGGCGATGAAGGCGGCGGCCGTATGATCGCCGATGACGTTCACCGAGGTCCGGGCCATGTCGAGGATCCGGTCGACGCCGAGGACGACCGCGATCCCCTCGGGGGGGACGTCGAACATCGCCAGGATCCCGACCAGCAGCGGGATCGATCCCCCGGGCACCGCCGCCGCGCCGATCGCCGTGATCACCGAGAGAACCATGACGACGATCTGCTGTCCGAGGTCGAGGTCGACGCCGAAGACCTGGCAGAGGAAGATCACCGTGATCCCCTCGAAGAGCGAGGTGCCGTTCATGCACATCGTCGCCCCCAGCGGCAGGACGAAGCCGGCGACCTTGGGCGGGATGCCGAGATCGCGCTCTGAAACCTCGATGTTGGTCGGCAGGGTCGCCGCGCTCGAAGAGGTCGAGAAGGCGGTGACGATCGAGACCCGGATCCGCGAGAAGAACTCGAGCGGGCGAACGCCGATCACAAAGGCGATGATCAGCGACATCGTCACCGCGACGTGGAGCGTGAGCGCCCCGAGCACCGTCGCGACGTAGATCCCGAGCGGCTCGAGGAGGACAAAGCCGAAGCGCGAGGTGACGCCGAAGATCAAGCCCGCGACCCCGTAGGGGGCGATCTGCATCGACACCTCGACGATCTTGGTGACCGTGTCGTTGAGCGCCTGGAGGAAGGCGATCATCGTCTCCCCGCGCTCGCGACGGATCAGGGTGACCGCGGCGCCGAAGATCAGCGCGAAGAAGATCACGCCGAGCATGTCGCCCTCGACGGCGGAGCGCAGCGGGTTGCGGGTGACGATCCCGACGAAGGTGTCGATGCCGAAGCTCGAGGTCTGGGCCGCGTCGATCTTCGCCGATGCGTCGCCGGCATAGGCCGAGAGCAGGCCCTCCCGAACCTCGGGGGTGATCCGAGAACCGGGGCGGACGAGCCCGACCAGCAAGAGCCCCATCGACGCCGCGAGGGCGGTCGTCCCGAGAAAGTAGGCGAGGGTTCGCCCGGCCATCTTGCCGACCCGGCGGACGTCGCCGATCCCGGCGACCCCGAGGGCGACCGAGGCGAAGACCAGCGGCATCACCACCATGAAGAGGAGACGGAGGAAGATCTGGCCGATCGGACCAGCGACGTAGTGGTTCAGCGAGGTGACGACGCTGTGCTCACCACCGAGCGCGACGTTGCAGAGAGCGCCGAGCGTCGCGCCGACGACCAGGCCGAGGAGGATCTTGGTGTGGAGCTTCATCTCGCCGGGCCATGGTAGGGCAAATGGCCCGACTCTTGCCGAATTCGCGCGTCGAGCCCTAGGCCGGTCCACCATGGCCGACTTCGCCTCCACCGCCCGGCCCCCTCGGAGCCCGCAGGCCCTATGCCGAGTCGCTCTGGAACGCGCGCGGGGTCAGCGAGCACGTCGATATCATCTGCGGGCGCGCGGTCGCTCTGCCGCGGGCCTCTAGGCCTCTGAAGCAGCGCGGGCTACCGGGACCGAGCGATGGAGCTTGATCAAGCGACCGTCCCGTCGCCCGTGGACGAAGGCGAGCGCGCCGCGCTCGGCGAGCGGCGTCGGCCTGTAGCTGAAGCGGCCGAAGGCGTCACCGATCGCCTCCTCCTTGCTCCGAGCTATCAGCGCAGAGCACTCCCCCTCCGGATCGGCGACCTCTCGGCGCGAGCGCTTGGCCGCGGTCGCCTCGGCGAGGGTCTGGAGGAGCGAGTGCACAGCCCCGAAACGGTAGTCACGCAGGGCCTCGTGGCGCGAGTCGAGGCTGAGCTCGGAGCTCTCGCAGTAGAGGTTGAAGCGGCGGCAGACCTCGTCGACCAGGTACTCGAAGGTCCAGGTCGCGACGAGCGTGTCCGCGGCGTAGCCGTAGAAGCGGAGGGTCTCGAGGCCAGCTCGGCTCGGGTGCTCGCAGCGATCGACCTCGCAGTCGAAGAGGCGGGCGGTCGCCACCCCCAGCAGCCCCTGCCAGTCCGGACAGCGCCGCCAAGCGCCGGCGTCCTCGCAGCCGAGCCCCTCGCCCTGTGCGAGCTCGTCGAGGATCACCTGGCTCTGCTCGATCTGGTGCTCACGCATGAGGCGCTCAGCCATCGCCGCAGCGACGGCCGACTCATGCTCGTTCGCCTGCCCCCGCGCCATCCGCAGCAGCTTGCTCACTCGATCCAGGATCTTCGCCCGACCCACCTCCACCAACGCCCCTGAGCGGTCTAGCGTACCAGAGGTCGGCCCCCCCAAAAACGCAGCCGACGCGGCCCCGCGGCCGCCCCGCGCCGAAACGGCCACACACAAGTTCGCCCTTTCAACCCCCTCGCGAAAAGCCGTGCTAGGATCTCGCGCGATTCAGCGATGCGTATCCAACTCCTGATTGCAGGCACCCTGGCCGCCCTGAGCAGCGCCTGCCCGTCGACCTCGAATTGCGATCCGCCGTCGGAGACCTACGAGATCGACGCGGTGCTCACCGAGGCAGACGTCGTCGAGCTCCTCGCCGACTGGTCCTTCGAGACCCGCGAAGAGATCACCTGTGAGGTCGCCTGCTCCTACGCCTACGAGCGCGACCAGAGCTGGGTGACCGGCTCGACCTCGTCCTGCACCTTCAGCGTCGCCCCCGACCCCGGCGCGACCCCGGACGCCAAGGTCGGCTCGGTCCAGTGTCAAGGGACCGGGTATGAGTATTTCTGCGAGGGCCGGCGCCCCCTCGGCCACGTCGCGGTCGACACCGACGGGCGCTCGCTCGCCGCCTATCTCGGCCGCTGCGCCCATCTGGAGGCAGCCTCGGTCGCCGCCTTCGAGGAGCTCGCCGCCGTGCTCGAGGCCGCAGGCGCGCCGCAGGCCCTCGTCCTGCGCTGCCGCAGCGCCGCTGAGGATGAGCGCCGCCACGCCGCCCTCGTCGGCGACCTCGCCCGCGACCGCGGCGTCGAACCGCCAACCCCGAGGCGACGACCGACGACCCCGACCCTCGCCGAGCTCGCGCTCGACAACGCCCGCGAGGGCTGCGTCCTCGAGACCTGGGCCGCCCTCCGCGCGGCTTGGATCGCCGAGCACGCCCACGACCCCGAGATCCGCCAGGTCTACGCCCAGCTCGCCGCCGATGAGGCCGAGCACGCCCAGCTCTCCTGGGATCTGCATCAATGGCTCAAGGGACAGATCCCTGAGGAGAGGCGCAACGCCGCCGAGTCCCTCCTCAAGGGGAGCCTGGAGGGCCTCCCCGCGCTCGCCCTCGCTCAGGCCGAGGTCAGCCCCCCGGCCCTCGGCATCCCGCCAATGCTAGCCCTGCGGCTCGCCAAGCGCTTCGCCTCCGGGCTCGCCTCCGCCGCCTGAGCGGCCGCCCTGAGACCGCTCAGAGCAAGCACTCGTAGGTGATCTCCTCGGGGCCCGTGACGCCGATCATGTAGTCGCCATAGATTCCGAGGTCGATGTAGGGATCGAGCCCGAGGTCGAAGCCGCCGTTGCCCGGCGTTCGATCGACGATCCGCAGCGTCACGGTCGTCCCCTTGTAGGTCACCCGTACCGAGCGGGGCGAGTCGGGGCAACGATCAGTCGCCGTCACCATCAAGCGATCGCCGACGATACAGCCGTCCGGGTCTTGATCGCACGAGAGCCCGACCTGGTTGACGGCGCCGTTCTCCGTCTGGCTCCGCCCGAGATCATCGCAGGCGTCCTGCGTATCGTACCCAGCGATCAGCCCCGGGCATTGCAGCATGCCTAGACCCTCGTAGAAGTAGTAGTGGACAGAGGCGCCGGCGATCCCGCTCTTCGTCACCTCTCCACCGCCGGACGTCGCCGATGTCGCCGATGTGCCCGCGCTAGCTCCACCAGAGCTGGCCGTGTCCGATCCCCCGACCGAGGAGGAGCCGGCGTCATCCCCCGCGCAGGAGCAGCCGAGCGCGACGCCGAGCGCGACGCTCCACGAGCGACCCAGAACCTTCAACCTAGAGACGAACAACGACATCTCACTCCAACCTTCTAGAGAAACTGATCGATGACGAACGACGCGTCGATCTTCCGGACCTCGGGGATGATGCACGTCCCGCCGACGTTTGAGGGATCCAGCCACGTATTGGCGCCCGGCGAGAGCTCAAGGCTCCAAGCGCGGATGTCTGTTTGGAGCACGAGGACGTAGCGATCCCCGCGCCGTATCAGGAAAGTGCTCCCGCACTTCCCGTCGAGCACGCCGTGCCCCATGGACATCGCCGCCTTGATCGTCTCTCCCCCCTCTAGGGTCAGATCGACGATATAGGCGTCAGCCCCCGCGTTCGGCTGGAAGACCTTCTCCCCCTTATCGAGGGCGATCGTATGCCAACTGTCGATCAGCGCGTTGAAGTCGTCCGCGCTGACACCACTGGCATAATGGCCGCTCGAGCAACCATGGGCATCTCCGATCGGGTAGCCCTGACCGTTGAGAATGCACTGCTCATCGTTCGCGTTCCACACAAGCTCGACCCCCTGGGTGTCGCAGGCGCTCCCCTGGAGTAGGGTGACACCAGGCGCGCACACATAGCATTCATAGGGGTCCGGCCACAGCGCGTAATTCTGGGCGATGTCCGCCCCGTCGCAGGCGGAGGGGTCGCTGCCAGAGCAGGTCGGGCCGACGTTCGACACGTCGATCGTGCAGGGCTGGTACTCGCCGCCCATGTCCCCCGTGGCGACCGTGCCGTCGCTGCCGCCCTCCGACATGCCCGTGGCGTCCGCCGACGTTCCTGTGCCAGCACTGCTCTCGCTCTCGCTCTCGCCACCAGAGGCCGAATCCTCGGAGCCCGGGCCGCCACAGGCGGCGAACACGAGCGCGCAGCTCACCACCAACGCTCGTCTCTTGGACGAGCAGACGCTCCATCGTTCGACACCTTTCATCCATCCCCCTCCCCTACAACGGAGCGATGACAATACCACGGTTTATGGGAGAGTACGCAAAACGCAGGGGCTCGCGCGTCGTCGATGTGACCGCCCCCCGAGGACTCTTCAACAGACCAAAGACGACGTTGGAGAGTGACTCAACGCCAGCGCGGAGTGGCTGGGGGGCGCAGGGGACACTAGGCATTGAGCGAATGCAGCACTGCGGCCTACAGGCTGCACAAACTGCACAGCCCCCAAGCAGCCCCCAATTGGCTATACAAAGTGTGGGGAGACAACCCCATCATTCTCGCGCCGCGCTCGTCGGCCAAACCGGCCCCAGATGCGCTCCACTGGAGCCAACGCCGCGCCCTCAGAGACTCCTTCGGAGCCCGCCTCAGACCTGCGACGAGCCGGTCATGGGGCAGAAGCCCACGTCCGCCCCCCTCGTCTGCCACGTCCCCCCGGCTCCGACGGGCCCACGGCTTGAGGGAGAAGCTCTGACCTCACGCCTCGCCGCGATAGCACCGATCGCAGCGGAGGCCCGAGGCGGTGAAGTTGCTCTCCCGCTGGTCGACCTCCTGCCTGCACGCCCCGCAGGTGACCAGGCGCGCCGCCCTCTTCGGCGGCGCTGCGCCCTTTTCCAGCTTCGCCCCGCAGTACACGCAGGCCGAGCGCTTGGGGTTCACCGGTCGCTCGCAGGCAGAGCAGAGCGGCGCCCGGATCCTCGGTCTCTCGGTGTGGAGACCGCCGTCTTCCACACCGTCGCGGAGGTCCACCTGGGCGAAGAGCACCCCGAGTTCCTCGCGGGTGACCAAGCCCCGGGTGAGCAAAAGCTCGACCAAGGTCTCGCAGATAAGCTCGAGACGATCGGTCCGCGCCTGGAGCGACCTCGTCGCTCTCGCGTTGGTCTCGGCCGTGAGCGCCGTGTCTTCGCTGTCCGCCGTGAGCCGCCGAAGCCGTCTGTCCTGCCGGACATCAGGGGCCACGAAGAGGTTGGTGAACCACGAGGGGTCCGCGTCATCGTCGAACATGGGCTGAGCATAGGCCTGGAGCGGAAGTCGACGCCACAGGCTCCGCCCCCCCCCAAGAGGCCCTCCTGAAGGCCGCTTCCGCTCTCGCGCCTCGGTCATCGCTCCTCTGAGCTCCGACACAGCGCCGCTCTACGGGGCCGTACCGCGAGCTCTGGCGCAGCCGCGAGGGCCGACGAGGGCTGACGAGGGCCGACGAGGGCCGACGAGGGTACGACCATGCGGAGGCTTATGCGCCAGGCTGCGAGGCGAGGAAGACGGCCCTGCGAGGGCCACATTCGCCCGGACGCTCCGCTCCAGCGCCGCAGCCCCGGGGATCTTCGCCCTGTCCCTATTCAGCGCCGACGCTGCGGGCCATCAGCGCGGCCATCATCGCCTGACCGGCCATCTTCCCCTCGAGCACGTCGGCGAGGAGGTGGGTCATGGGCGCCTGGACGCCGACCCGCTCGATCAGCTCGGCGAAGCTCCGGGCGACCGCGAACCCCTCGATGTTGGCGCCGACCCGCTTGGCCGCGGCCTCCGGGCTCTCCCCGAGGGCGAGCGCCTCGCCAAAGGCGACCTCCGGACGACCGTCGCCGGCGAAGGCGGCCAGGAGATCGCCGACCCCCGCGAGGCCCGAGAAGGTCTCCGCCTTGCCGCCGAGGAGCGCGCCCAGGCGAGCAGCCTCCGCCATCCCCCGCGTCGCCATCACCGCGAGCGTCGCCGGTCCGACCCCCATGCCGCGAGCGTAGCCGGTCGCGACCGAGAGGAGGCCGACGAGGGTCATCGCCACCTCGACCCCAGCGACATCGTCGGTGCTGTAGATCCGCAGGCTCGATCCGCCGAGGGCCTCGCGCACGGCGTCGCGGACCTCGGGGAAGAGAGTCCCGACCACCCCCCCGCCGGGCTCGCCCTCGCTCAGCGCCTTCGCGACCAAGGGTCCCCCGAGGGCGCCGATCCGCCGACAGGGCGTGACCTCGCGGAGCACCGAGGTCAGTGAGCGAAGCTCGGCGCCGACCATGCCCCGAGAGACATGTACGAGGAGGTGTTGACCGTCGAGGTGCTCGCCGAGCTGGGACGCGACTTCGCCGACGTAGGGCGAGGGCACGGCGATGAAGATGAGCTCCGCCTCGGCGAGGTCGGCGAGCGCTTGCGTCACTCGGATCTGCTCGGTCGCCGGGCGCTGCGGCCTGCGGCTCCAGAGGACCACCCGCCGACCGTTGCGGGCCGCCGTATCCGCCAGACCCCAGCCGAAGCGCCCGCCGCCGACGACCGCGACCACGGGCTCGGAGGATTCCCCCCCGGAGGACGCACCGTCCGCATCTCGCGTCTGCTCGGGCTCGCCCGCAGGGTTCCTCTCGCTGATATCGTCCGTGTCGTTCGTCGAATTCATCGGGCTCACCGTTGGCCTTCAAGCTTCGAGGGCCGCGATCTCGCGGGCCGCCGCGAGCGTCTCAGGGGTCGCCAGGGCCTCTGCGAAGCCGACCAGGCGGTTTTGGTAGTAGAGCAGGAGGTTCGGATCCTCGATCACGATCTCGCTGCCGATCTCGCGGGCCACAGCCTTGGTGTGATAGCCGCGCCAGGCTTCGAGCGCCTGGTCGACCAGCTCGTCGGCGCGGGTGTTGCGGAGCACCGGACCGACCCTTACCTCGCCGGCCGACTCGAGCTCGAGCAGACGATCGCGGGCCTCGCCGACCTCCCGGACGAGGCGCGTGCGGGCGAGCCCGACCTCGCCGCGTCGGCGCTGACGGCCGAAGAGATCGATCCCCGGGCTCTCGACGACCAGGTGACGATAGAGGACGTGAGCGACCAACTGCGTCCACATGACGACGGTCTCGCGGCTGAAGATCTTCGGCAGGATCTCGCCGAGTTCACGGGTGTAGCCGGCGTCTCGGGCAAGATCGAGCGAGGGGACGCCGCGACGGCTGACGTAGGTCGCCGGATCGATCGACGCCCCGCTCGGGGTCAGGCTCCGCCCGTCACCGTCGACCGGGTTGCCGAAGGGGTCGAGCGGCTCGCCGAAGCGGATCACCATCGCCGAGCGCAGGTTGGTCGCCTTCTTGATGAAGGCGATCATCCGGTCGATGCTCGAGAACTCGTCATCTTCGATGATGTAGCGGGCCCGGCCCGCGCCCTTGAGCCAGTCGTCGATCAGCGTCTCCGCCTCCAGGCAGAGCGCATAGTTGAGGGTCGCAGGGACGATGAAGACCGGCCGACTGTCGCCGACCATAACGTTGCGGGCGAAGGCCTCGACCGCGGTCCCGGCGAGGCCGAGCTTGAGGTGGGTCTCGACCATCCCCGAGCGCGAGCGGGTGCCCCCCGGGAAGAAGAGCGAGTGATAGCCCCGCTCGATCATCAGGCACGAGTAGGCCTTAAGAACGTCCTTGTAGAGGCGCGCGCGGACCCGGCGATCGACCCGATAGGCGCCGAGGTTGTGCATAAAGAAGGAGATGATCGGGTTCGAGAAGAGGTTCTTCCCGGCGCCGTAGACCACCGGCGGCAGGCCCTCGCGGTCGAGGAGATAGCCGAGGGCGATCGAGTCGAGGTTCGACGCGTGGGTCGGGACCAGCACCAGCGTGCCTATCTTGGCGAGCTCGCGCAGGCGCTGGACCGGCCCCTCGGCGGTGACCAGCGAGTCGACCCTCGGCCAGCCCGAGCGGACCAGCTCCCGCGGCAGCGACGACGGGTTCATGATCGCCGTCAGCACCCCCGGGACCATCCGCCGGGTCGCGCCGAAGACCCGGACGTCGAAGTTGCCGGCGATGTCGTCGCCCATCCGCGAGACGATCGTCTTCAGCGCCTCGCGCCGCTCATCGTCGTCCATCTTGCCGAGCCCGTGGAGGAGCCGACGCCAGAAGTTGAGCGAGACCTCGGCCTCGGCGTCGCGCTGGCTGGCGAGGCGACGGACCTCAGCGTTGGCGGCGTCGTTGAGGTGGTAGAGGAGGCGCTCCGGATCGCGGCCCTGCTGCTCGACGACCCGGGTGACCAGGTCATGGATGATGTGGGGCCTCTCGCTGTTGAACGAGAAGATCCGCGGATCGCCGGGTCTGATCTTCGGCGCGAGGAGGGTCGGCACCCGCAGAGGTGGCGACTGCAAGAAGCGGCTCAAGAGTGACATCGGCCCGGCGAGCATACGCCGTCACCCGCGCCCCCGGTAGCCTCACTCCAGGTCGGGATCGCCCCCCTCCAGCTCGCCGCCCCGTCCGAACCCGCGACAGGCCAGCGCACCGGCTCCAGGCCCCGAACCCCAGCCCTAAACCCAGCCGCTCAGAACGTCGCGCTGCCGCCCGAGGCTCCGTCCGGGCCGGTGCAGTAGAGCGAGAACATCTCGTTCGAGTAGCCAGCATCACAGACGCAGGTCGGCTTGCTCTCCTCGCCGATCACGCAGGCCCCGTTCCAACCGCAGTGAACCCCCGAGCAGGGATCGTCGAGGTCGTAGCAGTAGAGCCCCTCTTTATCGCAGACCCAGCTCGCCTCGTCGCAGGTGAGGGTCTCGAGACACCACCCGCCCGGGGTGCCCGGCGGCGCCTCCTTGCCCTCCTCTTCGCTGCCTTCGTAGCAGCCACTCGTCATCGTCATCGATATGACGGCCCCGAGGACCCAACACCTCTTTGATCGCAGGAACATGACCTCGTGCCCTCCACGCCCTCGCAGGCACCTCAACCTACCAGAGGAGCGACGGTCCGCGCGAGGCTTGAGCCGTTCTCGGCCGGGGGACCTCCACCTGTAATCAACGGAATGCAGGTTACATAAATGTTCAGTCTAGGGTGACCGTCCCCTGCGTCACCCCTCTTCAGTTGCCCCTCGATCTGCGCGCTGAATCAGCGGGCTCGGAGCATTGTCAACGGCTCCGATCCCTTGGTAGCGTGCGTACCGATGCGAACGACCCCTCGTTCAAGGTCAAACGGGCTGCGCAGCGCTGCCCTCGCCCTCACCATATTCTTCCCGATGGCGACGGTCTCGTCGACAGCTGCCGCGAGCGCGCCAAGCTTCGCCTTCGCGATGGCGAAGAAGAAGAAGAAGAAGAAGAAGAAAAAGGCGAAGGAGCCCGACAATAAGCTCACCGCTGCCCAGGCAGAGGAAGCACGAGCCCCGATCAGGGACCGCGCAGAGGAGATGAGCGAGAGTCCGGGCGCCGCCGGATCGATGCTCGCCGAGGAAGCGCGCGCGCTGGGTGATCCGGTGCTCTTCATCGAGGCCGCCGACGCCTACAAGACCGCCGGCGCCGAAGAACGCGACATCGAGACGGTCGAGAGCGCCATCGAAGAGGCGAAGCTCGCCCTCGACATCCTCTACTTCCTTGAGGACCCCCGCGCCGATCCCAACTGGGAGATCGTCGCTGAGATCGAGGTCACAGACCTCATCAGCCGGGCCAGGACTCTCATCGACGACAGCGAGGCGCTCATCGAGGAGATCGAGGCCGAGCAGGCGCCGCCTCCGGAGGAGGAGGCCGATGGGAAGAGGGCCCCTTGGCCCAAGGACGGCCGCGGCTTCATCGCCGCAGGTTCGCTGATGACAGTCGTCGGCGTCGCCGGCCTCGGGATGATGGGCGCCGGCCTGGGGATGGGCTCATCCGCGCAGAAGGAGGTCGAGGATCCGAACGTCACAGACGACGACTTCGAGGAGGCTGACGCCAAGGGCAAGCGGGCCAACCTGATCAGCTACGCCGGCCTCGGCGTCGCCGCGGTCGGCCTGATCAGCGGCACAGCTCTCCTCGTGATCGGCGTCAAAAAGCGCAAGGCCTACCGCGCCGACAACGATGAGTCCACCGTCCGCCTGACCCCCGCGATCGGCCCCGCGATGACCGGGCTTACCCTCTCTGGCCGCTTCTAGGCCGAAGGAACAGGATCCACCATGCATCTCCGCATCCTTCTCCCGACCCTCCTCCCGGCGCTGGCCTTGACCGTCGGCGTCGCCGTCCCGACCCTCGCGAGCGCTGACTGTGATGATCCGACCGGCCTCTGCGTCGACTTGGGCGACGCGGGCTGGGAGTCCGACGGCACCATATCGGCCCAGAAAAAGCGCAAGGAGCGCAAGCTCCGGAAAAAGGCGCCGGTCACCCTCAGCGTCTCGATCGACGAGGACGGTCGCGGCACCGTCTTCCTCGACGGTCGCTACGCCGGCGTCGCCCCGCTCAACTCGTTCTCCCTCTCGCCTGGCAGCCACGAGATCCAGGTCCGCGACGGCAATCGGATCCTCGCAGAGGGCTCGCTGACCTTCCCCGCGGGGGAGACTGTCGAACTCTCGATCAGCTACTGAGCAGAGCTTCACGGGTCAAGAACGAAGGTCAAGAACGAAGAGAGGGGATCCTTGTGGATCCCCTCTCTTCGTTCTCGGTCTCGATTCTCGATCTTCGTCGTCGGCCCCGAGCGAGCAAGCTCGCTCGGGCCGCGCAAGCTCAACTCCGACGGCGGCGACGGGCCAGGAGCGGGAGGAGGAAGAGCGCGAGGCCCCCCGCCGAACGCCCCGGCATCGAGCAGCCCTCGACGTTGTCGCCATCGCTCTCGCCGTAGCCCGGAGGCAGGGCCGAGCTCGCGGTCGCATCGTCGCTGCCGCTGTCGTCCGGACCGCTGCCCATCGAGTCATCGCCGGTCGTCAGCTCCCCCTCGGTGTCGCCGCCGGTGCCGCTGCCGGAGTCGCTGCTCCCGGAGGCGTTGGTCCCAGAGTTGCTATCGCCGGTGCCGCCTCCCGTGCTCGTGGTCCCGGAGGTGGAGCTGCCCACCGGGTTGACGGTGATCGTCACCGTCGAGCTCGCCGTCTGGTTGTCGGCGTTGTCGAAGGCGGTCGCGACGAAGGAGTAGGTCCCGGCCTCGATGTTCTGCGCCGGCCACTCGTAGGGCTCGCCGGAGTCGCTGCCGATCTCTTGCCCGCCCTCACTGAGCACCACCTTCGACACCCCGACATCGTCGGAGGCGCTGACGGTGATCGTGAAGGACGCGCCCTCCTCTAGGACCTCGCCGTTGCTCGGGTAGGTGATCGAGACGCTCGGCGGCTCGAGATCGGGCGACGACGGCCCGAAGAAGCCGAGCAGCTCCTGGTACGAGTTTTGGTTGCTCTGGTTGCCGCAGTACTGAGCGTGCTGCGCTCCGCAGACGATCCCGTTGCCTCCGCCGTCGATGCCGAAGCAGTCGTCGAGGAAGGCCGGATCGCCGCCGGCGTTGAACGGGTTCATGATGTCCGACGGCTGGGTGACGTGCTCCAGGCCGAAGGCGTGGGCCAGCTCCTGGCTGATCGTCGTCGCCTGGGTCGACGCCGGGAATTGATCATTCTCGCTGTGGAACGCGTAGACGACGTTGCTCTTCTGGCCGTCGTTGCAGTCGAGCGGAGCGATCCCGAGGACCCCGTTGGGCAGGCCGTTGCCCTTGCCAGGGCCGGTCATGCACATATGATAGGGACCGCTTTGGGGCCGGGTGTCGGTGACGAGAACGTCGAAGGCCGCCCAGTCTGTCTTCACCGCCTGGTACGTCGCGGCCCGCTTCGAACCGTTGCCGTACGCCGGATAATTGTACTGGGCATACTCCGACGGCATCTGCGTCATGTTGTTGGGGGCGTCGTCGTTGCCAGCGGTGAGCTGGGCCCCGTCGAAGTTGATGAAGAGCGTCCCCGAGGCGGCCGCCTGCGGCTCTGGCTGGACGTCCGTGAGGCGCTCTGCGCTGACCGGGATCGGGTCGGCACGGTAGTACTCACCGGCGGCGAGGTCCTCAGGATGCGGGTCGGTAGATGGTTGCTCAGCCTCGGCGAACGCTGGCGCGAAGGCCAACGCTACACCCGGCAAAGTCAACCAGCTCAGGTACCTACGGTCAGTCCCGGCAAGCAAGCGCATCAGCAATCTCCCTCCGCAGCGCAACAGAATTCGCTGCGTCACTTTGTCACCCTATGACGGCCCCAAGGCGAATAGCAAGCCCAGCGACGACCGCGTTGCGACGCGTGGAGTCCGCCTATGCGGCGTTGTCTGCGTGAGCAAAACCAGCGCCAAAGTCGAGGTTCAAAGCCCCCATCGAGACTACAATCCGCGGCACAGGGCGATGGCTGTCGACATCATTGTCATAGGCTGCGGTGTCGCTGGTCTGAGCTGCGCCCGACTCCTCCAGGAGCAGGGCCACCGCGTCCGAATCTGGGCCGCCGCGCAGTCGCCAAGAACGACGTCCGACGTGGCTGCGGCCTTCTGGTACCCCTATCGCGTCTATCCGGAGGAGCGCGTCGCGACTTGGGCCCGTGACAGCTTCGCCGCCTTCGCACGGATAACTGATGTATCAGCAGGGGTCCTCACTCGATCGGCAATCGAACTCCTCCATGAGCCCGCCGAGCGCCCGTGGAGCGTAGACCTCCCCGGCGCCCGAGCTGCCCGCACAGACGAGCTCCCGGATGGCTTTCGTCACGGCCAGGTCTTCGAGTCCTACGTCATCGAGACCCCCCGCTACCTCCCCTGGCTCCGCCGTAGATTCCTCGAAGAGAAGGGCACGATCGAGGTGAAGGAGCTGGCAGGCCTCGACGAGGCGACGACCCACGCCGAGGTCGTCTTTCACTGCGCAGGGCTCGGCGCCCGCGAGCTTGCGGGCGATCGCAGCATCCAGCCCGTCCGCGGTCAGCTCGTCCGCGTCAAAAATCCCGGCATCGATCGGGTCATCATCGACGAGCACAGCGGCGGCTCGATCAGCTACGTCGTCCCCCGCAGCGAAGACGTGATCCTCGGCGGGACGACGGACGAGGGAGAAGAGCTGCTCGCCACCGATCGGGCAACGACCCAGGCGATCTTCGCCCGCTGCCTCGCCCTCGAGCCGCGGCTACGCGACGCTCCGATCCTCGGCACCCAGATCGGGCTCCGCCCCTGTCGCCCCGAGGTCCGGGTCGAGCCCGAGATGCACGGCAACACCCTGGTGATCCATAACTACGGCCACGGCGGCGCCGGGATCACGCTCTCCTGGGGCTGCGCCGTCGAGGCCGTCAGCCACCTCAGAGCTTGATCGAGGCCCACTTGCCGCCGCGCCAGAGGCCGGCGAAGACGAAGGATTGGCCCCCGCGGTAGACGACGTTCGCGACCCAGATGCCGATGAGGCCGTAGCCGAGCTTCGGACCTATCACGTAGGCCGCCGGCAGGAAGAGCAGCCACTGCATGGCGACCGAGACGACCATCACTCGGCGGGTGTCTCCAGCGCCGATCAGGGCGTTGAGCAGGACCATGCCCATCCCCTCCATCGCGATCGTCGCGCCGCTCACCCGCAGCGGCCCCGCGGCGAGCTCGATGACATGGGGCTCGATGATGAAGACCCCCAGGATAAGCTCCGGGAAGAGGAGCATCGGCAGGCCGAGGCAGCCCAGGAGGACAACCCCGACCCAGACGACGTCCCAGGCCCAGCGGCGCGCATCGTCGGGCTCGCCGCGGCCGAGCGCCTGACTGACGAGCGAGGCGGCGACCAGGCCGAGACCGAGCCCCGGCAGGAGCGCGACCATCGTCACGTTGAGGAGCACGTTCACCGCCCCGAGCTCCTCGGTGCCGACGCGACCGACGATCCAGGCGAGCGCGGTCATCCCCCCGGCGAAGAAGAGCTGTTGGATCCCGGAGGGGACCGAGAGGCGGAGCATGCTCTTGAGGGTCTCGGCGTTCGGGATCCCGGCGAGGAAGCCCGCGTCCTTGGCGTAGCGACGGCCGAGGTAAAAGTAGTAGAGGGTGCCGAAGCAGATCGAGATCGTCGTCCCGATCCCCGCGCCCGTCGCCCCCAACGCCGGCGCCCCCAGGTGGCCGAAGATCAGCACCCAGTTGAGGCCGATGTTGACCACGTGCATCAGGATCAACGTCCGCAGGTAGAGCCCCGAGCGGTTGATCCCGTTCCAGTAGCCGCGAAAGCCGAAGTTCATCCCGACCGCGACGATCCCGAAGAGGCGCGCCTTCCAGTAGGGGATGCCGATCTCGGCGACCTCCGGGTCGGAGCTGAGGAGCTCGAAGATCGTCGGCGAGAGAAACCACATCAACACCGCGACCGGGACCCCGAGGAGCACCGCCAAGAGCAGGCCGCCGTTGAGCGGGATCGCGGTCTCGTCGATCTTGCCCTCGCCCAAGCGCCGGGCGGACATCGCCTGGACCCCCGCCCCCAGCGCGGTGATGAAGGCGGTCGACATGAAGGTGGCGAACGAGGCCATGCCGACCGCCCCCAACGTGACCGCCCCCAGCGTGCCGACCATCGCCGTGTCCACCAGGTTGAGGACGTTTTGCGAGATCATCCCGCCGACGATCGGCAGGGCGAGGGTGATGATCGTCTTGGTGCGCTTCGGATCCACGAGGGTTGCCGATCAGGACTTCCGGGCAGGTGAATGCATGACCCTAAAAGCGGTCGGCTTGGGCTCGCCGCCACGGCTCGGCGTAGTGCTCCGGGACAGGTCCGCTCAGCAGGACCCCAGGCTCGACCGTCCCGTAGAGTTCGGCGAAGGAGACCACCCGGTTGTCACCCATCCGCTGGTGGACCATCGTCGGCCTGAGCTCCGACGGGTGATGACAGCCGGCGGCGCCGATGATGTCGAAGAAGTGGCGGATGGTGCTCGTCTGGAAGCTCTTCACCCGCTGCCGCTTGTCGAGGACGACGAGGCCCTTGTAGAGGCTCGGGTCCTGGGTCGCGACGCCGGTCGGGCAGGTGTTGTTGTTGCACCCCAGCGCCTGAATGCAGCCGAGGGCGAACATCATCCCGCGAGCGGAGTAGCAGAGGTCCGCGCCGAGCGCGAGGCGCACGGCGATGTCAAAGCCGTTGAGCACCCGACCGCTGGCGATGATGGTGACGCGGTCGCGGAGGCCGACGCCGACGAGCGCCCCGTGGACGAAGGCGAGGCCGTCGAAGAGCGGACGTCCGACCGAGTTGGTGAACTCCAGCGGCGCCGCGCCGGTGCCCCCCTCGCCGCCGTCGACGGTGATGAAGTCCGGGGTCAGGCCGGTCTCGACCATCGCCTTGACGATCGCGAGGAACTGATGCGGCTGACCGAGGCAGAGCTTGAACCCGACCGGCTTGCCGCCGCTGAGCTCGCGGAGCTTGGCGACAAACTCGAGCAGCCCCTTCGGCGTCGAGAAGGCGGTGTGGGAGGGCGGCGAGAGGACGTCCTTGCCGAGCGGGACGTTGCGGATCGCGGCGATCTCGGGGGTGACCTTGGCCGCCGGCAGGATCCCGCCGTGGCCAGGCTTGGCCCCCTGCGAGAGCTTGACCTCGATCATCCGCACGCTCTCGCGCGCCGCGTTGTGGCTGAAGAGGGCGCCGTCGAAGTCGCCGTCGTGGGTCCGGCAGCCGAAGTAGCCGGTGCCGAGCTGCCAGATCAGATCGCCCCCCTGGAGGTGGTAGGGAGAGATCCCGCCCTCACCGGTGTTGTGGGCGAAGCCGCCGTCCTTGGCCCCGCCGTTGAGCGCCCGGACGGCCGTCGGCGAGAGCGAGCCGAAGCTCATCGCCGAGATGTTGAGGATCGACGCCTCGTAGGGCTGGGTGCAGGCGGGACCGCCGACCTTGATCCGCGGCTCATCGTCGATGTGGATCGGCTGGAGCGAGTGGTCGATCCAGATGTAGCCCTCGGCGTAGACGTTGTGGCGGGTGCCGAAGGGGACCGTGTCGAGCTGCCCCTTCGCCCGCTGATAGACCAGCGAGCGCTCCTCTCGCGAGAAGGGGGTGCCGTTGGTGTCCGACTCGATGAAGTACTGGTGCATCTCCGGTCGGATCGCCTCGAAGAAGTATCGAAGGCGGCCGATCACCGGGAAGTTGCGGCGGATCGCGTGGTGCTCCTGGACCATGTCGAGGACCCCGAGGAGGACCAAGGGGGCGACTGGCAACCACGCGACGTACCCGTTCGGCCAAAGCCAGGTGCACAGTGCAGCGAGCGCGATCCCGACGATCGCAGCGACGATGAAGATCCTGCGGGCCATAGGCCCGCCCAGCTTAGCGGATCCGGTCTAGGCGAGCGCGCGCTCCGCGAGATCGTTCATCGTTCATCGTCGCGTCGCGCCATCACACCGCCGCCCCGTCACGCCAACGCGCCAACGCGCCGACGCGCCGACGCGCCGACGCGCCGACGCGCCGACGCGCCAACGCGCCAACGCGCCAACGCGCCACCGCCAACGCCAACGCGCATAGTCCGCGAGAGGTCCTTGCCGACCCGGGACGATCGCCGCCAAGATGGGCCCGGACGGTCGACCTGCTGCATCCTCGATATTTTTTCCTCAGCCGCGACACCTCAGGCGAACTCGCTGACAGATCCCCACAGACGCCGTGAGCCCGCCTGACCCACACAGCCACGTACTCCTGCGCGACGCCGCGGCCGGTGACGACCGCGCTCTCGCGCGCTTCTACGAGGCTGAGGTCGACGGCCTCTACGCCTTCATCTTCCCCCGGGTCGGCCGTGATCCGAGCCTCGCCGAGGACGTCGTCCAGGAGACCTTCCTGCGCGCCCTCGGCCGCACCGGCGACTACGACCCGGAGCGCGGCTCGCTCGCGGTCTGGCTCGCCTGGCTCGCCCGCAACGCGATCCGCGACTGCGTCCGCGAGCATCGCCGCGGCGACCGGCTCGGCACCACCGCGGCGACCTACGACGCGACGATGACCCAGATCTTCCAGGCGCTCGACAGGCGTCCGCTCAGCGATGAGCTCCTAGGCCGCGCCGAGACCCGCGACCTCGTCACCGCGACGATCGCCGCCCTCCCCCCGCGCTATCGCGACGCCCTCGAGGCAAAGTATGTCCGTGAAGACAGCATGACCGCCCTCGCGGCGACCCTGGCGATCTCGGAGGACGCGACCAAGTCGCTCCTCGCCCGCGCCCGTCGGGCCTTCCGCACCACCTTCGCCGCCCTCACGGAGGGCGCAGACGGGTCGCCCCAAAGAGAGGTCGCCGATGCCTGAGCACGACCCCAAGACCGACCCCAAGACCGACCCCAAGACCGACCCCAAGACCGACCTGGAGGCCAACCTGGAGGCCAACGTCGATCAGCTCCTTCGCCGCGCCGACGAGAGGCCGATGATCGATCCAGAGGCCCGCGCCCGCATCCTCGCCCGCCTCCGGGAGCGCGAGCCTACGGTCGCCGCTCCGGCGGCCTCAGCGAGCCCCGACGGCCCTCTCGGCGAGGACCAAGAGCCGACGCCCGCAGCCTCGCCGAGCGCTGCCGAGGTGATCGACCTGCCTGGGCGACGCTGGTCGCCGGTCGGCCTCGGCCTCGCCTTCGCCGCCTGCCTCGGCCTGCTCTGGGGGATCCCGCGGATGATGCGGGACCGAGCCGTCGACGATCTCGACGGCGATTCCCTCGCCCACTACACCAACACCAGCGATCACCCCGAGGCGTTCACCCTCGCCGACGGCAGCACAGCCTGGCTCCGCTCCGGCGCGTCGATCGAGGTGCTCGGTCGACGGCAGATCCGGGTCACAGGCGAGGCTCTGCTCAAGGTCGCCGACGAGCGCCGGCCCTTCACCGTCGAGACCGCGCACGGCCGGGCGAACGCCCGCGGCGAGGTTCTCTTCCGCGCCGGAGAGGCGACGACCCTGATCGCGGTCGCGCGGGGTCAAGCGGAGCTCCTCACTCTCGGTGATGACGGTGATAATGCGCAGCAGCGCCGCCTCCGGGCCGGCGAGCAGGTGACCCTCGGCGGCGGCGAGGCGCCGACGATCGCCGCTGGCCAACGCCTCACCCACCTCCTCAGCTGGGCTCAGCCGCTCTTCAAGGATCCGAGGCCGACCTCCGGCATCGCCCGCCGCGGCAACCTCCTCGCCCGCGCTCCGGCGACGAACGCCTGGTCGACAGGCGAGTGGCCGCTGCCGATGCGCAGCCTCGACGTCGACGTCGTGATCGAAGGCGGGGTCGCCCGGACGACCCTCGACCAGACCTTCTTCAACCCGACCTACCGCACCCTAGAGGGGGTCTACTCCTTCCCCCTCCCGCCCGAGGCCGCGATCTCGCGCCTGGCGATGTACGTCGACGGCAACCTCATGGAGGGCGGGATCGTCGAGCGCCAGCGCGGACGGACGATCTACGAGTCGATCGTCTACCGTCGCCGCGATCCGGCGCTGCTCGAGCAGATGTCGGGGAACGAGTTTCGCCTCCGCGTCTTCCCGCTGCCGGCCCGCCAAGAGAAGCGCCTCTTCCTCTCCTATGTCGAGCCGCTCGCCGGCCTCTACGGGGAGCAGACCCTGCGGGTGCCCCTCCCCGAGCTCGACGCCCCGGTCGACACGGTCAACGTCACGGTCCACCTCCGCGACAGTGACGGCTGGACGCTCCGCTCGACCTCCCATCCCCTGACCGTCAAGGCCGACGGCGACGAAGCGCTCGCGACCTGGAACGACGAAGGGGTCGTGCTCGGCGACGATCTGCTCCTCACGATCCAGCCCAAGCTTGGGCCCAAGAAAGAGGCGCCCGCGGTCCAAGTCACCCGCGACGGCGAACACTGGCTCCTCCGCGCCCGCCCCGAATTCGGCGCGGCCTCGCGGGCCCAGCCGCGACGCTGGGTGATCCTCTACGACACCTCGGCGTCGCGTGACGCCGGCGAGATCGCGGCCCAAGAGCGCCTCCTCAGCCACCTCCTGCGCTCGATCGACGGCGACGATCGGCTGACCGTGCTCGCCTTCGACAGCGCCCTGCGGGAGTACGGCCCGCTGCGGAGCGTCGACGCGCTCGACACTCTCGAGCTGCGAGGTTGGGCTCAGCGCGAAGGCGAGGACCACGTCGGCGCAACCGACCTCGCCGCCGCCCTCACCCGCGGCCGCCAGCTCCTCGAGGACAGCGCCCGCCCCGGCGAGGCGCCCGTCATCCTCTACATCGGCGACGGCCTCGCCCACGGCGACGGTCAGTCGGCGGCCGAGCTCGCGTCGATCCTCGGCGACTCTGCGACCTTCGTCGCCGCCGCCCTCGGCGATCCTCTCGACACCCCGCTCCTGACGAGCCTGGCCGACGCCACCGGCGGCATGGTCACCGCGATCGACGGCGGCGAAGAGCTCGCCTGGCGGGCCCGCGAGCTCGTCGCGACCATCGCGACCCCGCGCCTCCAGGGCGTCGACGTGAGCCTCCTTGACAGCAGCGGAGCCCCCCTCGACGCCGGGCCTGTCGACGCCAGCGCCCGCACCCTGAACGACGGCGAGGATCTGCTCCTGACGACGATCTCCGCGAGGCCGCCAGCGACCGTCGAGATCCGCGGCAACCTGGACGGCGCCCCCTTCAGCCAGCGCCTCGCCCTGCCTGCGACCGCCGCTGAAGTCCAAGCGCAGGCCGAACCGGCGAGCTTTGTCGGCCTCCTCGGCGCCCGCGCTCGGATCGCCGCCCTCCTCGCCGAGGACCGGGACCGAGCCCAGGACCGAGCCCAGGACCGAGCCCAGGACCGAGCCCAGCCCGCCGAGGAGCACCGCGAGACGATCACCGCCCTCGCCCTCGAGCACTTCCTCGTCACCCCCTACACCTCGCTGCTCGTCGTCGAGACCGAGGCGATGGCCGAGCGCTTCGGCCTCAAACGACCGACGCCCGGCTGGGCGCCCTACCCGGCCCCGGCGTCGATCGAGGTTCGCCAGGAGCCGCGCGGTAGCCTCGGCGACATCCCCCGCGGGACCTACGTCCACCGCAGCCCGCCGGAGCTCCTCCGCGATCCCAGCGAGGGCTACGCCGACAGCGACTGGTGGGGCCTCCAGGAGCAGGGCTGGGCCGGTGACTTCGGCGGGGGCCTCGGCCTCTCCGGCACCGGGAGGGGCGGCGGCGGCGTCGGTGACAACGTCTGGGGCAGCCTTCTCGGCACTAGCGTCGGCGACGCCTTCAGCGGCCCCACAGGGGCAGACCAGGATATGGCGGCCTGGTCCCTGAGGACCACCCTCAAGAACACCGAGTCCTCCTCCGAGCGCACTAGCTTCCACCGCGACTTCAAGGCGAGCAAGACGAAGGCTATCCGCCACAGGCTCTCGCCGGCCCAAAGCCGCTGGTCCGGCGCGGGGCTCGATCACGGCCGATACGGCTACACCGCAGGGATCATGAACCCCTCCCCCCAGGCCTGGCACTACGCGGGCGACGCGACGCTCGACGACCTCACCGCGCTCCTCCCCGCGCTCTTCGAGGCCTCGATCGACCAGGAGCGCGAGCACCTCCTCGCCCTCCACGCCCGCGCCGGCGCTGGCTCGATCACCGAGGCCGCGCGGACGATGCTGGACCGCGCCCGCGCCCAGGCGCCGACCGGCAGCTTCAGCGAGAGCGGCGACGAGGACGTGCTCGAGGTCGACGCCGATGGTCGCCTCCGTCGGACCCGGAGGATCGGCGGCTACCTCGACGAGGAGCTCCTCTTCGACGGCGCCACGATCCGCACCCGCTACCCCGATCTCGACCTCGAGATCCGCCGCGACCTCCGCGGCGCAGAGCACCTCGGCTACGAGCGCTGGGCCCCCTGGCTCCTGCCGAGCGCCGACGCCCTCGCCGCGCTTTTCGAGATCGACGTCATCGACGAAGCCCGCCTCCGCCTGCGGAGGCCGGACGCCCCTGGGCTCGATCCCCTGGTGATCGAGCTCAGCTTTGACGCCTCGGGCCGCCTCCTCCAGATCCTCAGCGGTGATGACCGCGCTGAGAAGGCCCCCACCCGCAGGACCCAGATCGCCTACACCGACGCTGGACTTTCGATCACCCGAGACGGCCATACCCGGACCTTTGCCCGCGCCGAGCGGGCGCCCGCGCCGAGCTCCGGCCACGACCTCACCGTGGTCCTAAGCGCCCCCTACGGCAGCCTCGAAGAGGCCGGAGCCGCGGTCGAAGAGGCGACAGGCCCAGACAAGCGCCGCGCCCGTCATCAACACATAGCGACCCTCCTGGCCCTCGGCCGCGCCCATCAGCTCCCCTCGGTGATCGCCCCCCTCGCCGCCGAGGGAGCGCTGACCACCGGCGAGCTCGTGCTCGCGAGCGCCGGGCTCCGCAGCCTCGACAGCGCGACCTGGAAGAAGCTCCAGAAGAACCTCGACAACGAGCGACCCGTCGACGCCTACGTCGAAGCCCTCCGCGGCGGCAACACCCGGTCCTTCGCCAAGGTCGGCCAAGCGCACCGAGGCACCCTCCCTGGCCTTCTCGCCAGCTACCGGGCGATCCTCGCCGACGCCGAGCGAGCCCGGCCGAAGGCTGCGAACCTTGCCAGCTTCGAGCGCCTCCTCGCCGACTACGATCACCCGACCCTCGGCTACATCCTCGCCTGGAAGCTCGGCAATGGCTGGAGCTGGCGCAGCCCCGAGCTCGCCGCCTCGGCCTGGCGCGCCCTCGCCGACGCCGAGCCCTCCTGGAGGGGCCTCGCCCTCCACGCCGCCGGCGTCGCCCGCTACAACCGCGGAGACATGGCCGCCGCCGCCGAGCACTTCCTCGCCGCCTTCGAGGAGAGCGCCAAGGGGGCGCAGCTCGCCCCCCCCCAGGTCGACTGGACCGTCCGCCAGGCGATCCAGAGCCACCGCGGCGAGGCGACCTGGCACCTCCACTGGAGCCGCTGGCGCGATCGTGTCGAGGCCTCCGGCGACCCGGCCCAGCTCGCGAGCTTCATCGCCGCCGCCCTCCGCCTCGGCGAGCGCGAGACCGTCCACCGGGTCCTCGCCCGCATCGACCTGAGCAAGATCGACCGCAGCTCAGGCCTAGAGCTCATCCAGGCCCTCCTCCGCAGCGGCATGGACACCGAGGCCCGTCCCCTCCTCCGCCACCTCCGACAGCTCGCCCCGGAGGACCCCGACGTCCTGATCGCCTCCGCCGTCCTCGCCGAGTCCTTCGGCGATCTCGGAGAGGCAGCCGCCGCCCTCGAGCGGGCGATCGCCAAGCCTGAGCTCAATGACCTCCGGGAGCTTCGCGCCCTCTACGAGCGCGCCTTCCAGATGCGCGCCCGCCTCTCCCAGGCCGGGCTCGACGGCAAGCCGAACACCCAAGCGATCGACGCGGCCCTGGCCGTCGCCAAGCGCTGGCGCGCCGACGATCCCGACAACCCCCGGATCGACGAGCTCACCGCCAAGCTCCTCTACAGCCACCAGCTCCCCGACGCCGCCTGGCGCCAGCTCTCCAGCATCTCCGAGCGCCACCCGAGCGACGGCGACGCCCACGCCCGCGTCGCCGCCCTCCTCGCCCACGAAGGCGACCTCCAAGCTGCCAACCGCGCCCTCTCCCTCGCCATCGCAGCCGAGCCGACCAACCCCACCTGGCTGCTGCGGCGCGCGCAAAATTTCATCGCCGCCGACGATCCCACCCGCGCCGAGGCCGACCTCAAGGCTATCGCCGCCGGGGACTGGCAGGACCGCTTCACCAACGTCGTCTACGAGGCGGAGATGCTCCAGGGCCATGTCGACGAGCCCACGTCGCCGGGATCGCGATAGTGTTCAACGCACAACGCACACAAAGCGTCGGCGAACACCTCGTCCGGGGCGCTGTGCCCCTGACGGGCGCTCCAGACCTTGCTCCCCTCACTGAGGCTCCGAACCGTCGAAAGGGGCACAGCGCCTCTGACGAGCGATCCAGACGAGCGTCTGGGCGATCTGCGGGCTGATCCCGCTGAGCACACACAGGCAGCCCAGCCTCGCCGAGCAGCCGCGCCGAGGTCGACCTCTGGATTATGGCGCCAGCGTCCAGATATCTCCCACAGGAGAGCCCGTCGACGCTCGCCTCTGCGCTAGTCGATCGTCGCGAGCTGGCGGTCGAGCCAACCGATCACGTCCGCCGTGAACTTGTCGCGCTCGACCTCGTTGAGCATCTCGTGGCGACCGTCGATCCACATCCGCTCCTCGACGGCCAAGCCGTAGCCGCGGGCGAGCTTGATCCAGGACTTCACCTGGGCACCCTGAGCCCCGACCGGATCGCGCGAGCCGGCGACGACATAGATCGGCAGGTCGCGGCGGATCCGTCCGAGCGCAGGGCTCTGGATCAACGCCTGACCGCCGAGAAGATCGACCCAGAGCTGGGCCGAGGCGACAAAGCCACACCACGGATCCGCGACATAGGCGTCGACCTCCGCGGGATCCTTGGAGAGCCAGTCAAATTCTGTACGGTTGGGCTTAAACGCCCTGTTGTAGGCGCCGAAGGCCATGCTGTTGAGGAGCTTGGAGGGGCCCCGCTTGCCTAGCCTGCGAGCCTCGACCGAGGCGACGACGCGACCGATAGACAAGAGCGGCCCGACCTTGCCGGTCGGCCCTGAGAGGACCACAGCGTCCACGCGCTGCGAGTTGCCGATGAGCCACGAGAGAGCGACCGAGGTCCCCATGCTGTGGCCAAAGAGCACGCAAGGGACCCCGGGGTTGTCCTTGCGCGCACGGGCGACGGCTCGGCCGAGATCGTCGATGACCCGCTGCCAGCCGTTGACCTCGGCGAAGAAGCCGTGCTCGGCCTCCGGCGAGGTCCGCCCATGACCGCGGTGGTCGTGGGCGTAGACCGCGAAGCCTGCACCCGTGAGGGCCTCGGCGAAGCGGCTGTAGCGAGCCGAGTGCTCGGCGAGGCCGTGGCTGATGACCACAACCCCGCGAAGCGTGCTCCCATCGTCAGGACGCCAGATGTGGAGATGTACGTCGACGCCGTCAGGCGCTGAGATGGTCGTGATCTCGGCTTGCATGCTGGGGTCCTGTTTCGACGACGCGGGGCGGTGTTGACTACGCCGCGTCGGGCTTGTGCATCACCACCTGCGGGAACGGGATCTCGATGTTGGCAGCGTTCAGCTCCTCGTAGATCGCGACCCGCAGGTTGTGGAGCATATCGAGATAATCGGGGGACTTCGCCCAGCCGAAGACCAGAAAGTCGACGGAGGACTCGCCAAAACCGACCAGCGCGACGTGGGGCGCCGGGTCCTGGAGGACCAGCGCAGCGCGCTTTTGCGCCCGCTCGAGGGCCGCCATCGCAACCTTGACGTCGGTGCCGTAGGCGACCCCGATAGGCACACTGCCGCGCCAGGTGCCGCGGCTGGTGTGGTTGACGATGCTCCCGCCGGTGACCCCCGCGTTGGGGATGACGCAGGTCTCGTTGTCAGGCGTGATCACGGTCGTCGCGAAGAGACCGATCTCGGCGACGGTGCCGAAGTGGCCGCCGACGGTGACCATGTCGCCGATCGTCAGCGGGCGGAAGAGGAGGAGGAGAACGCCGCTCGCGAAGTTCGAGAGGCTCCCCTGGAGGGCCAAGCCGACGGCCAAGCCAGCGGTCGCGAAGATCGCGACGACGCTGGTCGTCTCGACCCCGACCTTGCCGAGGGCCGCGATGACGCCCATCGCCAGCACCGTGTACTGGACGAGCGCAGCGAGGAAGCGTCCGAGCGACTCGTCGACCTTGCGCTTGCGGAAGATCTTGAGGACGAACGAGTGGGCCCACTTCGCGGCGATCCACCCGGCGATCAGGATGATGATCGCGTAGGCGCAGCCGAAGATGAGATCGCCGTAGGAGCGGAGGAACTCAGGGAGGATGTCGTTGTTCATTGCTGTGAATCTCGGGGGGAGGGAGACGATCACCGACCACGAACCGAGACTGCCCAGGGGATGGACCTAGGCAGCCTCTAGGCCGGATATCACCCGCGCGCAGGGTCGCACGATCTCGGCGACCGCGCAACGTACGACAGCCCCGCGAGAGGCCCCGCTGAGGACGCCGAACCCCTCGAGATCGCCGTCCCCATACGGGGTATTTAGCACTCCCTCAAGCGCCGACGCGACGGCCCCGTCGAGCACGGCCATCACCCCCTCGCGCTCGCTCCCGCCGAGCCCCTCCAGCAGCCAAGCCAGCGTTCGCCAGCCGAGGCGCGCGTGCTCCTCTTCATCGTCAGCGATCTCCGCGAGCGCCTGGCGAACCACTGGGCAGGTCGCCCGCTCGCTCGCCGCTCGGGCCTCGGCGGCCGCCAGCGTCTCAGCGACGCACGCCTCCCGGGCGACCGCCTCCGCCAGACGACGGCGATCTCCTGCGCCGGCGAGCGCCCCCTCGATCGGCAAGGCCCCCGGCCCGAGCTCTCGCTCGGCGTAGGCGGAGGCGAGCGCGAAGGCCCGCTGAGCGTGCCGGATCTCGTCCGAGAGCGCGGATTGGGTCGCCCTGAGGAGCTCTGCAGGGGCGCCGACCGCCATCAGCGAGAGCAGCGCCCTCGCGAAGGAGGCGACGCTGGCGTGCTCCATCGCCGCGATCGCCGACCAATGATCGACGAGGAGCTCGCGCTGCGACGGCGAGAGCCCGCCTGTCTGGGGCCGAAGACCCGTCGACCAGCCGTCGGCACGGACCCCGCCGTGCTCGACGACCGGCGCCACTCGGGCGACCTCATCGACCAGGAAGGGCCGACCGCAGACCGCGTCCTGACAGCGCCACTGCCCCGGCTCCGAGTTCTCGTAGTAGCAGGGCTGGAAGTCGGGGCAGTCGGCGTCGCTGTAACAGAGGTCAGACGCGCCATGACAGACGGTCTGGAACCCGCCCGGCTCGCAGGTGTCCGGCGAGAGCCCGCACAGATAGTCGCCGCATTCGCTGTCGTCGACACAGTCGCCGGCGATGCACTCCGTGTAGAGCCCCAGCCCCTGACCGGCACAGCGACAGATCTCCCCCGCGCCGCACTCGTCGTCCGTCGCACACCCGTAGACGCAGGAGCAGGTCGTCGCCCCGAGCACCCCGCCGAACTCCAGATCCTGCTGGCACGAGCCGTGAGGGAATTCAGTGCAGTCCTCGGCGCTAGAGCAGCCACCGCCAGAATTGTCCGTGCAGGAGTCCGGCGTCGCCGGAGACTTGCACTCGACCGCCTCGGCCCGGTGGATCCCGCCGTCGGGGCAAAGCTCAAAGCCCGAGGGGGTCCCGGGGTCGACGTCGGCCTGATCGATCGGCGTCGAGCCTTCGCAGACCACAGCTCCGGTGGTCCCGGAGCTCGTCCCAGAGCTCGTCCCAGAGCTCGTCCCAGAGCTCGTCCCAGAGCTCGTGCTCCCGGTCGTCCCGCTCGCGCTCGCCGAGCCGCTGGTCTCCTCGGTGGTCGACGCGGTCGCCGTCCCAGAGTTCGTCCCAGAGCTGGCGCTGGACGACGAGCTCGTCCCCTCGCTCGAGGCCCCAGAGGTCGTCTCCCCGCCGCCGCCGGTACAGCCGACGCCAAGGCCGAGGGAGAGGAGGATCGAAGCGCGCATCGTCGCGTAGTAGGAGCTATGCATGCCCTCAGTGGACCGCCATGCGGAGGATTTCGTCAAGCGCACGAACCTGCGCGAGAACAGAGAAACGCGACGAGCCCGGAGGCCCGCCGCGTCGTCGAAGGGTCTAGAGGCGGTCTGGAGGAGGCCTAGGCCCGCTTGTCCCAGCCCTTTTTGATGTTCGAGGCGACCATCCCGTCGGCGAGACGCTGAGCCTCCGCGATCGTCGGTGCGAGGCGGACCTCGCGCTTGAGCGGGTCCTTGCGGCTCGGGCTGTAGTCCGTGAAGTGGACGACATAGGCCGGGTAGCTCGGGTCGACCGCCTCCTTGTGGGTCTGCCACATCACCAGCTTGCGGACCGCCTCCTTGCCCTTGGTGGTCTTGACGTAGACCTCGCGGCGGAGGATCTCGCTCGCCGGCAGGACCAGCGGCTCCGCGTGGCTGTCGATCGAGTCGACCAGACAGCGCTCCAACACCTGGGCGACGCGGATGTCGGTGCTGTTGACCGACTTGTCATCGCGGACCCGGACGAAGACCGGGTGGAGGATGCTCGCGCCCGGGAGCTGACGAACCGCGCGCCAACCGTCCTCGGTCGACTCCAGGACCATGCGCTCGATCCGATCGCCAGCCGAGGTCTCGCTTTGGATGTCCGTCACCTTGATCTCGACGACGATCTCCGGGCGGACGAAGCGATAGAGCGCCCCCTTGGAGTTGGCGTGGCGGTAGTTCGAGTTCACGTGCATCTCGCGGAGCTGCTTCATGAACGCGATCCGCTGCTCGCCGGGCATGTTCCCGCAGGAGCCGATCACCTGGTACTGACCGTCCTCGCGCATCAGCCCCATGAGCACGGCGCCGACCTTGTCTGGCCCCTCGCTCGACTCGGTGTAGCCGATGATCGCCGCGTCGATGTTGATCGACGGCTTCGCCTTGTAGACGATCGCGTTGTCATGGGTGCGGATGACCAGGCCCTCGCCCTTGCCCCCCGCGACCCACTGCTGGAAGAGCTCCGAGACCGCGGGACCGCCGGTGACCGACTCCGTCTTGATCGCCTTGAGCCGCTTGCCGGCGTCGAAGAGCCGTTGCATCGACTCCAGGCGATCCGTGTACTCGGGCATCCGCTCCGGCGACTCGCGAAAGCCTCCGGTGATCGAGTCAAAGGCGGCGAAGGCGATCCGGGAGGTCTCGGCCTTGGTCTCGCCGCCCATCGCCGAGGCGAGGTCGCCGACCCGCGGCCGACCGCCCTTGCGCGCGGCGAAGAGCTCACCGGCGAGCACCGTCCGGCCGTGGGCCTTCGCCGCGGCGGCCTTGGCCTCGCGGAGCACCGGGATGTCGCCCGAGACGACCCGCCCGGTCGGCGAGGCGAGGAAGGGCTCCCCGTTGTCGTAGATGAGGAACCACATCTCGCCGTCGATCTTCGGCGAGACGAGGTACTTGCCTGTGTGGAGGCCGTCGAGGTCCTCCTCGATGAGCGAGCGATAGCGGCTCGCGACCGTCCGCTTGTAGCCGCGGACCATCGACGCGAGCTCGCTGTCGGTGATGCTGCCGGCCGGGGATTGTTGACCTGCCCCGAGGGGGCGGGCGCTGTCAGTCGTGTAGAGGCTCATGGCGGGCTCCTATCCTGATGTCGTGGGTGCGAGTGGCTTAGGAGGCGGCCGCGTCGGGGACGCGGAGCTCGAGGTTGGAGAGGTGGAGGAGGAGCTTGTAGCGGTTGCCGTCGACCCGGCCCTCGAGGAAGCCGCGGTAGGGCGTCCCGTTCTCCTGGAAGATCAGCGGCTCCTTGCCCTTGGCGCCGCCGCCGAGCATGACCATCGCGTCCTCGTCGGCGAGCTGCTTGGCCATCGCGAAGAGGAAGTCAAAGGTGAGGCCGTCGACGTGCTTGACGCCGATCGTCCGACGGAAGGCGAAGCGGGTGATCGCCTGGGCCCGCGGCAGCTTGCGCCCGGTCCAGCGGACCGGCGTCTCGTCGTTGACGTTGCCGGGGGTGTTCGCCGCCTCCTTGCGCTCGCGCTCGCCGCCGTCAGGTCCGAAGATGACGTCGACGAGGTTCGGCGAGACATGGAGCACCTGGCCGCTCGCCGAGAGGAAGACCGGCGAGGTGTCGTTGATGTACTTGCCGACCTTCTCAATGTCGATCTCCGGGTCCCCGTCGATCAGCGCCTGGGCGTAGGCCTCACCGTGGGCGGCGATCAGGGCCGCGTGCAGGCCGGTGTCGGTGGCCGCGAGATAGCGGCGAAAGGCGAGCTTCTTGCCCGGGACGCCCATCGTCGGCCCCGACTTGGTCTTCACCGTGTCGATAATGATGGTCGCGTCGCGTGACGCTTCGTTCATCAGGTGGATCTTGCGCATCGTCCCCTACTCATCTGGCGGGCCCAGGGCCCGCGCGGGTCAAAAGAATCATGGAGCGGGCCGCGTCGTCGCAGCCCCGAACTCGAGGTGAAACCGGACCAGGATTCGGACCAGAACTCGGACTAGAACATCTCGAAGTCGAGATCGTCGTCGTCGTCTCCCTCGTCCTCAAAGGTCTCCTCGACGACCGTCTCAAGCTCGCCCCAGGGCGCCTCGGTGGACTGACCGACGAGGGCGAACAAGCCGCTCTTGTTGCCGACCAGGAACGCGGTCTCAGCGTTGTAGTCCGCGCGGTAGTTGAAGGAGAAGCGGAAGACCTCGCCGGCGAGGAGGCGCTTTTGCAGGTCGGGATCGAGGCCGTCCGGGGTCAGGATGTAGACCGAGCGGACCGCGAGATCGAGGACCTCGGTCGGGTCTACGGGACCGGCGAGCGGCTGCTCGGCGCCGAGGGTCGAGTCGACCTTCGGCAGGGTCGCCCCGGAGGCGTCGATGCCGACGAGCTCACGGTTGGCGATCCAGGCCCCGCCCTCGTCGAAGTACCCCTGGGCGGTCATCCCAGTGCGGATCAAGAGGGAGCCGTCGCGGGTCAGCTCGGCCCGCTCGCAGCGCTCGCCGCCGGGGTCGAGGACCTGCCGCTGACGCTTCCCGTAGAGCTTGGTCCGATCGAGCTTCTCCAGCTTGAAGCTCGACTGAACACCTTTCCAATTGACTATGATCGGTTTGGCCATTTCGCGGCGCCCATCGTCGGGGCTCGGCGGAGGGACGTCAAGCGCAGACGCGTCCGCAGCCGCAGCTTCGCCCAGTATTGGCAGCTTTGCGCCGTGCCACCGCCCTTCGCGCGCGAAAGTGCGCTCCTCGCTAGCGCGGCGCGGCGCACCTCTCTCCGCACGCACACCGACACCACCTCTCGATGAGCTAGCGTTCGCAGCTCGACGGCGTCGCGTTCGGCTGAGGCTGAGGCGCTCGGCAAACAGTGCTGCGCTCGGACGCTGCGACGGCGGCGGCGAAGGTCGGGCTCAACGAGCAGGGTTGGGGTGCTCCTCTTGCCCTCGTCGAAGCCCAGACCCGACGAGCCGCGCAGTGCCCCCGAACGACTGGACGGGCGAAGGCGCTGCGGCCCTGGAGCGCGCCGTCAGTCGAAGACGTAGTTGCCGTCGTCGTCGAAGCTGATCTTCTTTGGCAGCCGAGGATCGGCGTCAAAGCGCCGCTTGCCCTCAGCGAGGCTCCGCCAAAAACCCTTCAGCCCGTCCCTCGTGGTCGTCTGGAGCAGCACGTCCATCGCTCGCTGGGGGAAGATATGGACCTGGACCCGACCGCTGCGGAGCGATCGACCGATCACCCAAAGCTCCTGGATCCGATCATCGCTCATCGCCAGACAGCCGATCGAGGCGCAGCGGCCGTGGATCATGATCGCCGAGCCCGTCGAGCGCTGGGAGCGATCGCGACGGTTGGGGTAGTTCACGTGCAGCGCCAGGTAATAGTCGCTGCGGGGCTTGAAGAAGTCGACCTCGTAGAACCCCTCCGGCACCTGATGATCGCCTGTCCGGGTCTTGGGGCCAGGTCCGCCAGAGGCCGCGCAGATCTTGTAGATGGCGATCCGACGCAGCGGCTCGCGACGATCGTCGGTCGCCCAGATCTCAAGCTCCGACTCCTCCTTGAAGACACGGAAGAGCACCTGGCTCGGCGGGAAGCGGACGCCCGCTGCGGCGAAGAGCTCTTTGACCTCAGCCTCTTTGTTGGCGAAGGCCGCGGCCTCGCGCGCGGACCCGGAGCGGCCGCTGTCCTCGTCGCCGCGCTGCCAATAGCGGAGCGCCGGGGCCTGGCTCTCGTCGCTGCCTGCGGCCTGGCTGGGCGGCGCCGTGGGGGTCGAGGGATCGCTCGCCAAAGAGGCTTCAACAACCGCCGAAACGCTCGCTCCGAGGTCGCCCGCAGACGAAGGATCTGGATCACCCGGAGAGCCTGCAGAACCCGCAGAACCCGCAGACGGTCCCCCCTCCGCGGCGCTGAGCGAGCTCGGGGCGACCGTCGCGGACGGTGCTGCTTCACAGGCCAGACAGGCGCCCAGACAGGCGCCCGTACTGAAGAGCGCCGCCCCCAGCAGGAGCGACGCGACCGGCCCCCGCATCGCTTGCACACCGCGCGTCACAGCGATCATCTGGCCCTGAACGCACGGGGCGAAGCTCCGATTCCCAGGCAGCCGCAAAAAACCAGCGCGTCATCTCCTCTTGACCGCTGAAACTCGCGGTATGGCTCGGTACAGCCCGCAAGGGCGGCCCCGCCGGGAACCGGAGCCCCTCGCCTACGAGCGGAAGCGGACGTGGAAGTGGTTCACGTGACGACGCCAGTGACGGATCATCCCGTGGGTCCGCCCCTTGCCGCGCGGGTACTGGAAGAGCTCGTTGAGCGTCGCGTCGCTCTCGCCGAGCTCCTTGGCTGCCTCATAGACCAGCTTTTGTAGCTTGTAGTCCATGAAGATGTAGCGGACCTCGTTGGTGTCGACGAAGGCCTTGAGCAGACGCCAGGTCTTCTTCGCGTCGAGGTTGCCCTTGTTCGCGCCGATAAAGCGGATCTCGTCGGCGACGTCGCCTTTGAGCACATAGCCGACGTCGACGTCGCGCCCGTGCTGGTGGGAGCGGTGCGGCGGGAACTTGCCGCCGCCCTTGCGGCTGATATCGCCGACATGGACCTTTGGACCCTTGCCGCCGACCTTCTTGCGATAGCGGCTGATCGCCGACTGGATCAGGCGGACCGTCTTCGCCGTCCCCCAGGCGTTGCTCGGGCGCTTGACGACGTAGTTCGAGCCGTCTGGCATCTGCACGCCGGCCCTCAGCACGCCCTTGTCGTCGTCTTCGCTGCCGCCGAACCCCGGGGCGATCCCACCGTCGCGCCAGATGGTCAGCTCCTGGCCGACCTTGAGGCTGTTGCGATCCTTCAGGCGACCGTCCTGAAAACCGACGAGCTCGTTCGGCGTGAGGCCGTACTTGACGGCGATCGAACCGATGCTCTCGCCCGAGGAGACCGCGTGGATCAGCTTCTCGCGGGAGCGGGGCGCGATCTCCGGGCAGACCCGGATCTTCTGGCCGAACTGGAGCTTGTGCTCATTGCCCTTGAGCCTAGAGTTGAGGCGGTAGAGGTCGTTGCGGCGGACACCGTAGCGACCGGCGATCTCGGAGGGCGTGTCGCCCGGGAGAACGATGTGCTCAAAGATCGGCGTCCGGTGACCGCAGGCCGCGGCCCCCTTGCCGCGCTTCTTGTCGACACACAGCTCGAGCTTCTGCCCGACCTTGAGGTTGTTGCGGTCCTTCTTGAGCTTGCTGTTGCGAGCGACGATGTCGCTCTCGCTGACGCCGTGGCGGCTGGCGATCGTCCCGAGCACATCGCCGCTGACGACCTCGTACTCGCTGATGACTCCGCCCTTGCCGCAGCTCTTGGCCTTCACCTTGGAGCTCTTGCCCTTGCCCTGGGCCGACCCCTTCGCGCCCTTGTTGGCGACGACGGCCGGCTCATCCGGCGAGACCACGCAAAAGCCGAGCTTCTTGCCGAGCTTCAGGTTATTGCGATCGAGGCTAGCGTTTTGCCGCTCGATCGATCGCATCGTCGTCCCGTAGTTGACGGCGATCGCCGAGAGCGTGTCGCCCGAGACGATCTCGTGGCTCACCCAGTGCTCGCCCTTGGGGCAGCCCATCGCAGCCTCCGCTGAGACCGCCCCGAGGAGGCCGCCAAAGACGATAAGAGAGAGGAGTCCGAGGGCACGCACGGGCCCAAGGAGTCGCACAGGCGAACGAGGCTGACAACCGGAGCTCGGCGATCGACCGCGACCGGCGCCATCCGCTCCGACGCTTGCGCGCGCCTCCTCTCCTCGTCGATGCTCTGCGCTCGCAGCCATCGGCTGCGCGTAGGGGTCCGTCTCGTGCTCGCTCGTCTTCACGCTCCGCTCCTTGCGCTCGTAGCTCTTGTCGCTTGCTCCAGGCCTGCGCCGCAGGTCACCGCTCCGGAGGCTCTGCCCGTGACCTCGACCGACGACGCCGTCGAACCCAGCGATCCCCGCGCGTCCGCCCCGGCCGTCGAGCTGGTCGAGACCTGGCCCCGCGAGACCACCCTCGATCACCCGGACATCGCCGACACCGCGTCCGCCTGGCTCGAGATGTTCGCCACCGCCGAGGAGAGCATCGACCTCGGCGAGTTTTACGGGGCCACGGTCCCCGACTCCCCGCTGGAGCCGATCCTCGAGGCCCTCGAGGCGGCGGTCGTCCGCGGCGTCCGGGTCCGGCTCCTGATCGACGCGAAATTCTACGCTCGCCAGCCCGAGGTCGCCGATCGCCTGGCGGCGGCGGGTGTTGAGGTCCGTCGCCTCGACCTCTCGGAGCTCGGTGGGGTCATGCATGCGAAGTATTTCGTCGTCGACGGCCGGGCGGCCTACATCGGATCGGCGAACTTCGACTGGCGCTCCCTCGCTCACATTCACGAGCTCGGCGTGCGCCTTCACGAACCGGCGCTGATCGCCGCGATTGAGGCGATCTGGGCCAAAGATTGGTCTGCCGCCGATGCGGACCCCCCGACCGATCCCGCGACGAACGCAGAGGATCCCGTGGATCGCGCACCCGCCCCTGCCCTGCCGACCCCCCCCAGGATCGCCCCAAGCTCGGGGTCAGGCCAGGTCGAGCTCTCCTACGCCGAGCAGCCCCATCGGATCGCCCTGGTCGCGAGCCCCCGCGATCTTCTCCCGGATCCCGCGAGCTGGGATCTGCCGCGCCTCCTCGGGATGATCGACAGCGCCAAGAGACAGATCCAGGTTGAGCTCCTCTCCTACGCGCTGGTCGGCTACGACGGCGCCCGCTTCGACGGGATCGACCGGGCTCTCCGCGCCGCCGCGGCCCGCGGTGTCCAGGTCGAGCTCCTCGTCGCCGACTGGAACAAGCGCCCGCCGGCGCTCGCCGACCTCCAGTCGCTCCAGCGAGTCCCGGGGATCCAGGTGCGGATGGCGACGATCCCCCCCGCCAGCGAGGGCTTCATCCCCTTCGCCCGGGTCATCCACAGCAAGCTGATGATCGTCGACGGCCAGACCACCTGGCTCGGTACCAGCAACTTCAGCGGCGACTATTTTTTCAAGAGCCGCAACCTCGGCGTGATCGTCGACGGAGCCCCCTTCGCCGCCGACGTCGGCCGGATCTTCACCGATCTATGGAACTCCACCTACGTCTACGACCTCGACCCCGACAAGGTCTACGAGCCGCCCCAGATCGCCCCGCCGGAGCCCTCCTCGGACTAGCTCGCAGGGTCATACATTCTCGTCCCAGCCCTCCCCGACGTTGACCCGTCGGTCGCGCGGCCCCGAGCGTCATCGTCCGAGGATCCTCTGTTCTCGGCGATGACCTCGCCGCCTCCTCTGAGCGCTCTGGCACTCCGGTCGTGACCCTATCGGGCGCCGACCACCCGCCGAGGGTCGAGGAGACATCGCCCGGGATGTTCTAGTCAGCCGTGCTCCTGCTCCTGCTCCTGCTCCCGCTCCTGCTTCCGCTCCTGCTCCTGCTCCTGCGCTGAGCACGGAGCGAAGCGAAGCGAGGTCACGCTGCGCTCTCGCTTCGCTCGCCAGATCGATGCGCCACGCGCCTATATGACGGGTCCGCGAGCATACTCTCAACCTGCCGCTCATCACCGGATGAGAACTCCGGCCTTTGGACGAGCGCGAGGTTTCATCGCTGCCGGACCCCAACTCCGCAAGTGTGGTGATTTGGCAAAATGCGACCATCGCACAGCGACCGTCATAATTTGTGCATTGTGAAGCATGAAATCCGCAGCGTGTAATGCAAAACGCGCAATGAAAAACGCGCAGTGCAAAACCCGCAGTGCAAAACCCGCAATGCAAAACCCGCAATGCAAAACCCGCAATGCAAAACCCGCAATGAGCGCCGCACAATGAGCACCGCGCAGTGCACACTGCGCACTGCGCAAACTCGACACGCAATGCTCAATGTTCACAGCGCCCGCCCCTCACACACCACACACCACACACCACCCCGCTGACGCCGACCCGCGGGGCAGCGCCACGGGCATGACAAGCCCGACCGCCAAGGCTCCGCCGGCTCGGCGAGCATCGTCAGCCGCCAAAGCGGCGGACGATCAGAGCGCCGACCGAGTCGACAACACAGGCCTCCAAGCGCCGCCGATCTGCCTCTGCGAGGGCCGCGACCGCCCCCCCTTCCAGGAGTTCGAGCTGCTCGCGCACGTCCTCGACCAGGAGTTCCTCGAGCTCGATCATCCGCTCGAGATCGTCGGCGATGACCGAGCCGACCTTCGAGAGCGCGTTGTTGAGGCGGTTGTCGGTCACCAGCGCCGCGAGTAACCACTCTAGACGACCGAGCGGCGAGACGTCCGTCGGCGCCTCGGCCCAGGCCTCGGCCCGATGGAATCGATCGTCCTCGGAGAACGCCGCGATCTTCCGCTTGAGGATCGGTCGCGAACGCCGACCCTCAGCGCCCATCGTGAAGGCCTCCATCGGCTTGAGCACGACCCCCTCGGCGTGGTTATCGCGGCCTAGCGGCGGCAAGCCGAGGCGCGCTGGGATCGTCGAGTCAAAGCCGAGCGGATAGTCGAGCGCCTCCCGCAAGGTGCCGACCAGCAGGGGCTCCGCGACGAAAAATCCGCGGGCTCGCAGGAGCCCGAGGGCGTCCTCGTAGGCGAGAAAGTCACGACCCGGGGCCCCCTCGAGCTCGACCGCGAGGTCAAAGGCGCAAAGCTCGATCCCCGGCGCGTAGTGGACCCCGGTCTGCACCGGCGCGACGCCCTCGACCGGCTCGACCTCCGGATGGGGATAGAGCCCGCCGAAGAGCTCGCCGTAGATGTAGAGGCGGACAAGCCCGGGATGGAGGGCCAGGACGTCGGTGAAGAGGGCGTGGGCGGCCGGGGCGTAGCGGATCCGGACCCGCTGGTAGTTGAAGAAGGCGTCGCCATCGCTGAGGATCGCCTTGCGCTTGGCGCAGCGGACCTGCCTTCCGTCGGCGAGCAGGCAGAAGTTCGCCCCGTGGATCTTCTCGGTGACGACCCAGCGAAGGCGATCGAGCTTGCGCAGCTCGCCGAGATCGCCAGACCACAGGTCGGTGCTCTCTGGGATTCGATCGTAGCTGACAAACTCTGGGGCCATGGCGCCTCGCTCCCTCCGCTCCGAGACGCCGATCCCTATCATGCGTAGACTAGGAGCTGGCGCCCCGTGAGAACTGCGAGGGTCGAGGCCGACTTTGCACCGGCCTGTGGGGCTCGCCGCCGCGCCCCGGTGCTATGCTCGCGCGCCCATGCCCATCCCCGCCGCGAGCGATCCCGAGATCAAGATCTGTGGCGCCCATGCCTGCTCCGCCGTGGCGCAGCGTCGCCCCGAGGACGTGCGTCGGGTCTACATCACCGAGGCGATGATGCCGAGCTTCGGCGAGTTCCTCCGCTGGTGCGCGAGCCAGCGCCTCGCCTATCACGTCGTCGATGAGGGCGAGCTTGAGCGGATCACCCAGTCGGTCCACCACGGCGGCGTCGCCTTTATCGTCCGTCAGCCGCCGCCGCCGACCCTGGGCTCGCTGCTCCACCGCCTCCGCGGCGAGGATCCGACCACCCCGCGCCTCCTCATCTACCTGGACAATGTGCAAAACCCGCACAACCTCGGCGCGATCGTCCGCGTCGCCGCCCATTTTGGCGCCGACGGGGTGCTCCTCGCTGGCGAGGCGACATCGACGTCGACGGCGATGACCCGGACCGCCGAGGGAGGCGCAGAATTTATCGACGTCGTCCCGGTCGCCCTCGGCCAGCGACCGCTGCTCGCCGCCCGCTCCGCGGGGTTCAGCCTCGTCGCCACCACCTCCCATGGTCGCGACTCCCTCTACGGAGACGGCCTGCCGCCGCGCACCGTGATCATGCTCGGCTCGGAGAGCCACGGCCTCGCCCCCTCGGTCTTCGGCCTCGCCGACATGACCGTGACGATCCCCGGATCGGGCCAGGTCGAGAGTCTCAACGTCGCCTGCGCCGCTGCCGTGCTCCTCGCCGAGCACTGGCGCGCTCATCACGCGATGGGAGACGGGCAGCCCGCTCAGCGCTCCGGCTCAGCTCGGCCGAGGTCGGCGGAGGAGAGCGGCAAGCCTGAGCGCGGCAACCGGCCGGAGAAGAGCAGCCGCGACAAGCGACGCCCCGCGACGCCGAAGGACGGCAGGACCAGGCGCAGCTCCAAGGCGCCGACAACGGCCGATCGCACGCCTGGAGACTACGCAGAGGCCAAGCCCGGCAAGCCCGGCAAGTCCGGCTCTGGCAAGTCCGGCTCTGGCAAGTCCGGCTCTGGCAAGTCCGGCCCCAGCAAGCCCGGCCCCAGCAAGCCCAAGGCACGAGCTCGCTCCGGCAAGACTGAGACCAGCCCCCAAGGAGGGCGCCGAGCGCAGGCAGAGAGGCCCGGCGCTGGAAAAGGTGCCGTCAGCGGCAAGCCCCGTCGCGCCGGCAAGCCCCGCCCAAGCTCCGGCACAGGACGTTCGAAGTAGCGCCGACCCGCCGCGCTAGGACGCCTGGCCCGCCTCCTCGACGACCGGGAGATCGGCGGTCGCGGCGTCGATGAGCTCCTGCGGATACTCGTAGTCCGAGAGCTCGCCCGAGTTGAAGGCGTCGTAGGCGGTCATGTCAAAGTGACCATGGCCGCAGAGGTGAAAGAGGATCACCTTCTTCTCGCCGGTCTCCTTGGCGGCGAGCGCCTCACGGATGACCCCAGCGATCGCGTGCGAGGGCTCCGGCGCCGGGACGATGCCCTCCGCGCGGAGGAAGGTCATCGCCGCCCGAAAGGTCTCCACCTGACCTATCGCGACCGCCTCCATCAGCTTCTGCTCGTAGAGGGCGGAGACCAGCGCTCCCATGCCGTGATAACGGAGACCGCCGGCGTGGACCGGCGGCGGGATGAAGCCGCGACCGAGCGTGTGCATCTTGATCAGCGGCGTCATGCCGATAGCGTCGCCAAAGTCGTAGGCGTAGACCCCACGGGTGAGGCTCGGACAGGCCGCCGGTTCGGTCGCGAGCACCCGAGTGTTCTTCCCAGCCGTCAGGTTGAGGTGGACGAAGGGCGCCGCGATCCCGGCGAGGTTCGATCCCCCACCGGCGCAGGCGACGACGACGTCCGGGTACTCCCCCGCGAGCTCCATCTGGGCCAGCGCCTCCTGACCGATGATGGTCTGGTGGGTGAGAACGTGGTTGAGCACCGAGCCCAGCGCGTACTTCTTGGTGCCGCCGCTCTTCGCCGCGACCTCGACCGCCTCGCTGATCGCGATGCCCAGCGAGCCGGTCGTGTCGGGGTCGCGGGCGAGGATCTGACGCCCAGCGTCGGTGGTGTCGCTCGGGCTCGCGTGGACCGTCGAGCCGAAGTTCTGCATGATCACCCGACGGTAGGGCTTCTGCGTGAAGCTCACCTTGACCATGAAGACCTCGAGGGGCATGCCGACGAAGTTGCAGGCGATCGACAGCGCAGTCCCCCACTGGCCCGCGCCTGTCTCCGTGGTCAGCCCCTGGACGCCCTCGGCCTTGTTGTAGTGGACCTGGGCGACCGCCGTGTTCAGCTTGTGGCTGCCGCTCGGCGAGACCCCCTCGTACTTGTAGTAGATGTGCGCCGGGGTATCGAGCGCCTTCTCCAGGCGGCGAGCCCGGATGAGCGGCGTCGGCCGCCAAAGCTTGTAGATCTCGCGGACCTCCTCAGGGATATCGATGTACCGCTCGGTACTGACCTCCTGCTGAATGAGCGCGGCGGGGAAGAGCGGCGCCAGATCTTCCGGGCCGATCGGCGCCCGGGTGCCCGGGTGGAGCACCGGCGGCAGCGGCTGCGGCAGGTCCGCTTGAATGTTGTACCAGCGACGTGGAATCGCGGTCTGGGGGAGATCAAATCGAGTGATCACGTCAGTCATTCGGTACGCATCAACCTGGTCAAGAACAGCCGCAGTCCATCAATGCGGCACCCTACTATACCAGCAGCATCCATTGACGGAGCAAGAAAGAGCCAGATGAGCGCGGCGCGAAGTCGACCCCAGCATAATGCGACCTCTGCCTGGATATTCATCGCCTCTCGCGTAGCCTAGACGACGTCGGGGGCACCAGCACGCGCCCGGTCTACCTGCATGTATGGTCACGTGTGGGCGCCTGTCGGCGCCGACGCTACGGGCCCTTCGGCGCGCTGAAGAAATGTAGGCTTGAGCAATTGCGAAGTGTGCATTTCTTGTACAGCCACGCTCCAAGGGCCCGTAGCGGCAGCGCCGCGCCGACGGCTCTCTTTCGCCCATCACCGCCAAGCGCCGCCATCGCCGATGCTCGATTGGCCATACCACGGCCCTCAATACGCCGACGTCTGCATCCGCGAGATCGACCGCAGAGGCGAGTTTGCTGCCGATCTCGCCCCCTCTGATGCCGCCGGCGGAGGCGACGATGAGCCATGAGTCGGGCGAACAGCCGCGCACTCCCCCCCTCGTCGCTCCTCTCGCCTCCGCCCAAACCTCCTCTGGGGCCCGGTGCAGCGGCGTTTTGTCGAAGAGGGCCGACGATGGCTGCGCGAGAGCACGCGAGACTTTCACCACAGCCACGGAGGAGCCCGCCGCGAAAGTCCCGCACTCTCCCCCCCCTCGTCGACCCTCTCGCCTCCGGCAAAACTTGCAGTACAGGCCGGTAGAGCGCTTGTCGGAGCTGCGAGGGGAGACTGACTCTCGACGAGCTCCTCGCGACGCACGCTCGTCGCCTCTCGTCTCCGGCACAGCGCCGATACGAGAACCGTGCCGCACGTGTGTAGGCGGACCTTCACAGGCTGCGAGGGGCTGTGGTGAACTCTCGTATCCTACCGAAATTCTCCGCGGAGGCCCGGGGCTATCGCCACCACTCCTCGGATCCGAGACGAGCAAGCGACATCAACGGCGAGTCGAGCCAGGCAGGACCCTCGAGCGCAGACGACACACGTACACCTGCGGATCTCCGCAGCTCGTCCTTCGGCCCCCTCACGGATGAAGAGACGGCGGACGCAGAGAGGGCGGAGACCGAAGCCCCCGCCCTCCACGGCGCGACCCGAGAGGTCGGCCCGACCCGAGAGGTCGGCGCGACCCGAGAGGTCGGCCCGACTTCTACTTCTTGTTGCCGGCCGCCGCTGCGAGCGCCTCGGCGCGATCCGTGCGCTCCCAGGTGAACTCCGGCTCGGTGCGGCCGAAGTGACCGTAGGCCGCCGTCTGATAGAAGACCGGCCGGAGCAGGTCGAGCTCGCGGATGATCGACGCCGGACGGGCGTCAAAGTGGGACTCGACCAGCTCGGCGAGGCGCTCATCGCTGACCGTACCGGTGCCGAAGGTCTCGACAGCGATGCTGACCGGGCGAGCGACGCCGATCGCATAGGCGAGCTGGACCTCGACGCGGGTGCAGAGGCGGGCCGCGACCAGGTTCTTGGCGATGTAGCGCGAGTAGTAGGCGGCGCTGCGGTCGACCTTCGACGGGTCCTTGCCGGAGAAAGCCCCGCCGCCGTGACGACCCATACCGCCGTAGGTGTCGACGATGATCTTGCGGCCGGTCAGGCCCGTGTCGCCCATCGGTCCGCCGATGATGAACTGACCGGTCGGGTTGATGTGGAACTTGGTCTTGTCGTCGATGAGACCCGCGGGGATCACCGGCTTGATGACCTCCTCCATGATGAACTCACGGAGGGCGCTCTGCTTGATGTCGCCGCGGTGCTGGCTCGAGATGACGACAGTGTCGACGCGGCTCGGCCGGCCGTCGATGTACTCGATCGTCACCTGCGACTTGCCGTCGGGGCGGAGAAAGGAGTCGACCCCGTCGCGGCGGCGGACCTCGGTGAGGTTGCGCGTCAGCTTGTGCGAGAGGCTGATCGGCATCGGCATCAGCTCGTCGGTGTCGGTGCAGGCGAAGCCGAACATCATGCCCTGGTCGCCGGCGCCCTGCTCCTTGTCCTCGTCGGAGTCGACGCCCATCGCGATGTCGGGGCTCTGCCCCTCGATCGCCACGAGCACGCCGCAGGAGTCGGCGTCAAAGCCCATGTCGGAGCTGATGTAGCCGATCTCGTGGATCGTCTGGCGGACGATCTTCGGGATGTTGATGTAGGTCGTGGTCGTCACTTCGCCGGCGACGTTGACGTAGCCAGTCTTGACGAGGGTTTCGCACGCGACCCGGCAGGTGGGATCCTCGGCGATGATCGCGTCGAGGATCGCGTCGCTGACCTTGTCGCAGATCTTGTCAGGGTGGCCTTCGGTGACCGATTCGCTAGTGAAGAGACGGCTTGCCATATCTGAGACTCGTTGGCGCGGCAGCATAGGCCCAAGGGCGCGCGCTCGCAAGCCGACAGCGCCACCCCGCACAGGATCTTCGGCGCCCCGGATCAAGGGACGGATCGAGGGACGGATCGAGGGACGGATCGAGGGGACGGATCGAGGGGACGCGCAGACCGCGTTCGCGGACCGCCAGGCCTCAATCGCCGAGGATCGTCCAGCTGAGAGAGACCGGCTCCTCCGCCGCCCCCTCCGCGGCCGCCCCCCACTCGACGAAGAGGTAGGGATCCGCGTCGGCGGCCGCGAGACCCTCGAGATCTTCGATCGTCAGGGAGCCCCCCGCCTCCGGCGCGGCGCATGCGATCTCCGCAGCGGCAGCGCAGCCAGGGCCGCGGGCCGCGAGGCCAACCGCAGCCTTGGCGCCGATGACCAAGCTCGCCCCTGGCGGCAGCGGGGCGTCGATCTCCAGGCGAAAGACCCGCTCCAGGAGGCCCTCTCCCGTACAAGCGTGGGCATGAGCGTCAGTCTGCGAGTCCGCACGATCGACGGTGAAATCGCCGCTGCTCCCGTCGATCACGAGGATCTCTGCGCTCGCGCAGGTGTCCCCAGCGAGCGGCTCACAGACCCATGCGGCGAGCTCCCCCGGATCGCCGCCGGCCGGCGCGGCGCAGAGCGTGCCCCCCGGGCAACGACCGCGGCTCTCGGGCCGGCAGCGCTCGCCAACGTCGAGGATCCGACGAAAGCCGACGTCGACGGTGAAGTCGAGGGGATCGGCGGAGCCATCCTCGGGCAGCGGCGCCGCGAGGCCGGGATCGGTCGCCGCGGCGCCGATCTCCAGGGTCAGGACGGTGCCCGCCGCGACATCGCGGAACTCGAGCGTCTCTCCGCCGACGCACGCGAACTCACGGCCGACGCCACAACCGTCCGGGGCGATCCCCAGACGCGGCGCAAAGCCAGTCGCGTTGGCGATCACGACTACGTCGGCATCAAGCTGCGGCGCGACCTGGAGGTACGTCGTCGGCCCCGCGACACCGCAGATCCCAACGCTGGCCTCAATGTCCCGCAAAGACCCCGAAAATCGCCCCGGATCGACGATCGGCGCGAGCAGGCAGTTCTCGTCGGCCATGGGCGGCGACGGCAGGAAGTCTCCGGTGCTCGAGGTGTCCCCATCGCTCGCGCTCGTCTCGCTCGTCTCGCTCGTCTCGCTCGTCTCGCCGGTCCCGGAGGTACAGCCACCCAGCAGCAGGCCCCAGGCCGTCGCCAGGCCGAGCATCGCCGTCCATCGCGGCCGCTCGCGCCGACACACCACCGCGACGAACTCAAAAAGGGGCCCCAGGCAGAGCTGTGACGATGCCACGCTCGTGCTCTCTCTCCATGGACGTCTCGGATCCGCCAGGACTTGCGGCGAGGCCCGGTACAGCGGCGCTCCGTCGAAGCCGGGAGGGGCGCCGCTTGTGGCCCGAGAGCCCTGGCCATGGGCGCTCACGTCGGGCACGCCCCGGTCCCGAGGCCTCCCCGCCCAGCGATTGTCGGCGATCCGCGCCACGGAGCCGAGCTTACCCGAGTCACCGCCGCCGCGGCGCCCCGAGTTGGCTTCACTGGAGACCGCGGGCGCAGTACCTTGCCGACGATGATCCCCTTTTCCGGAGCCCCAGTCGTCGATCTCCGCGACGAAGACCCCGAGGAGCACCGTCGCTGGCGGCAGATGTGTGAGCGCAGCGCCGGCCTCGAGGGGGAGGCGGACGCCGCCGCGCGGACGATCATCCTCGACGTCCGGGCCCGCGGCGACGAGGCTGTGATCGAGGCGACCGCTCGCTTCGAGGGGCGGACGCTCGAGGCCGCAGACTTCGAGCTGCAGGCCGACGCTCGCCGCGACGCCTGCGCGCGGGTCCGCCCAGAGCTCCGCGCCGCGCTAGAGGTCGCCGCCGCCAACGTCGACGCCTTCCACCGGACCCAACGCTTCAACGAGAGCGGCCGCGAGAGCAGCGACGCCCACCACCGCAGCCGCGTCACCCCCCTCTCGCGGGTCGCCGTGTACGCCCCGGGGGGCACGGCAGCGTACCCCTCCTCGGTGCTGATGACGGCGATCCCGGCCCGGGTCGCCAAGGTCGACGAGATCATCCTCTTCACGCCGCGGCCGACCGACGTCGTCGTCCTCGCCGCACAGCTCGCAGGGGTCGACCGGATCTTCGCCCTCGGCGGCGCCCAGGCGATCGCCGCCGCCGCCCTTGGGACCGCGACGATCCCCCGCGTCGACAAGATCGTCGGCCCCGGCAACGCCTACGTCACCGCCGCCAAGCGCCAGGTCTTCGGCCTCTGCGACATCGACGGGATCGCTGGGCCGAGCGAGATCCTCGTCCTCGCCGACAAGGACGCCGAGCCTCCGCTGATCGCCGCCGATCTCCTGGCCCAGGCGGAGCACGATCCCCTCGCCTGCCCGATCCTGGTCACTGACTGCGAGGGCCTCCTGGCGCCGGTCCAGGCCGCGCTCGCCGACCAGCTCACCTCGCTCCCGCGGGCGATGATCGCCGCTCAGGCGCTCGCCGAGCAGGGTGCGCTCGTCCTCGTCCGCGACCGGGCGGCGATGGTCGCCGCCGCCAACGACTACGCGCCCGAACACCTCGAGCTCCTGGTCGACGACGCCGACGCGCTGGTCCCCGCGCTGCGCACCGCCGGGGCGATCTTCGTCGGCCGCTGGACGCCCGAGGCCGCCGGCGACTACACGGCCGGTCCGAGCCATGTCCTGCCGACCGCGGGCGCCGCTCGCTTCGCCTCGCCGCTCGGGGTCTGGGACTTTCTAAAATACACCTCGATCCTGCGAATGGGCCCGGCCGCGCTGCGCGAGCAGGCCCCGGCGATCGTCGCCCTCGCCCGCGCCGAGGGCCTCGAAGCCCACGCCCGCGCCGCCGAGCTTCGTTTCGCTCGGGGTTTTGATCGGGGTTTTGCTCGGGGTTTTGAGCAGGGTTTTGATCGGAGCCTTGAGCAGGGCTTCAACGGGAGCCTCGCAGAAGACAGCCAGGGGGAGCCGAGCCATGACTGAGACCCATCACCGACGCCCCTGGGAGTGCCACCTGCGGCCCTCGCTGCGCGGCCTGACGACCTACCACGTGCCCCAGGTGGTCGCGCTCGCCCGCCTCCACGCCAACGAGTGCCCGGAGCCCTGGCCCGCCGCGGTGATGGAAGACCTCGCCGCCTCGATCGCCGAGGTCGATCTAGGACGCTACCCGGACAGCTCCCCGCGCCGGCTCCGGGCCCGCCTCGCGGCCCTCCACCAGTGCCCGCCCGAGCGGGTCGTCCTCGGCAACGGCAGCGACGAGATCATCGCCCTCCTCCTGACCGTGCTCAGCGGGGATAGCAGGCGACCGAGCACGATCCTCCTGCCCTCGCCTACCTTCGTGATGTACGGGCACAGCGCCCACGCCCTCGGCCTGCAAACCCTCGAAGTGCCGCTCCGCCCCGACCTCGAGCTCGACCCTGCGGCGATGCGCAGCGCCCTTCGCGAGCACAGGCCCGCGCTCTGCTTCCTCGCCCGGCCCAACAACCCGACCTCGTCGCTCTGGGACCGCGCGCTCATCCTCGGGCTGATGGCGGAGTTTCCCGCGACGGTCTTCGTCATCGACGAGGCCTATATCGCCTACGCCCCCGGCGAGTCGCTCTGGGCCGTCGATCGCCCGGCCAACTATGTACATATGGGGACCCTCTCCAAGGTCGGCCTCGCCGCGCTCCGCCTCGGCTACTGCGTCGCCGACCCGACCCTCGCCGCGGCGCTCGATCAGGTCCGGCCGCCCTACAACATCCCGGAGCCGACCGCGGTGCTCGCCGACCGAATCCTCGAGCGGCACGGCGACGTCCAAGCGGCGATGATCCGGCAGACCCTCGCCAACCGCGAGCGCCTCGTCCGGATCCTCGCAGACCTCCCTAACGCCCACGTATTCCCCGCCCACGCCAACATCGTCCTCGCCCGCCTCGATCCGCCCGCGGTCGCCCCGCGCCTCCGGGCGACCCTCGCGGCCCGCGGGATCCTGATCAAGGACGTGTCGAAGATCACCGGCCTCGCAGGCTGCGTCCGCGTCAGCGTCGGCACCAGCGCTGAGCTCGATCTGCTCGAAGAAGCGATCGTCGAGCTCCGCGGCCAGCTCTGGCCCGCGCCCTGACATTGCTCGGTCCTGCCGTACCACGAGCCCTGCCGGGGATGGGAGGCCAGCGAGGGCCGACGCCCGACGCCCGACGCCCGACGCCCGGCGAGGGCTGGAGAGCGCGCGGGATTTCCACCACGGCCCGCCAGCCTGGACCCTCTCAGAGCCTGCCGCAGGAGAATATGATCAATGCAACGCCTGCGTGTGATTGTGGCACCAGCTCGTGTAGGCATCATCGTCAGTGACACCGTCGAAGTAGCTCTCGTCCGCTAGATCGAACCAGCGCCGGCCCAGCTCCTGATCGAAGCAGACCGCGTCGTCGCGACCGTTGCCGTCCACGTCGCCAAAGCGCAGGCGTTGGTACTGCGACGTGCACCAGCCCGTGGGGCCGCTCGACCAGTCGATCGAGCCGTAGTACGGCAGGCTAAAGTCGGGCTCGTCGATCCAGTACTCGCCGGTATCGCTGTCATGACACACGAGCTCGTTGATGGAGTCGCTCTTCACATTCGCGACGTAGAGCTTCTGCGCGCCGCCCTTGCAGAAATTCTTGCGGGTCTGATCGTAGTGGTCACTCCCCAGCACATTGCCGTCCGCAGCGATGCTGGCCGGGCTCGCGGGATCGTCGATCCAGATCATGCCGGAGAGCGCGTCGTGGCACAGGAGCCCGTCGCCCCTGCTCCCACGCCGAAAGCGCCCGGTGTGGAGGAACTGATGCGGTGCATTGCACCACGCGTTGTAGTACGCCTTGTCCGTCGTACCGTTGAGGTTGTTGTGCCCGAGGTCAAAGTAGCGATAGCCAGTGACGAAATCATGACACAGAAGGTCGTCCTTGCCATCGTGATCGAAGTCGCCGACGTGGAGCTGCTGGCTCTCGTTGCTGCACCAGTCGCCATTGTAGAAGAGCTGCGCGCCGTTTAGCTGCCCGTCAGCATAGGCAAAGTCAAAGGCGCGTTGGCCAGTCACCTGATTGTGGCACAGCAAGTCGTCCTTGCCATCGCCGTTGAAGTCCCCCACGTACACGCGCTCGCGGCCGCCAAGCCCGTCGCCGTTGCAGAAGGCGTGGTTCTCGGAGACGTCGGTCCCGTCGAGACCATCGTCCAACCGATCCACCCACACTCGGCCGCTGGAGACGTCGTGGCAGAGCAGGTCGTCCTTGCCGTCCGCGTCGTAGTCGCCCAGCATGTACTGCCCAGGGGTGTAGGTGGCAGGGTGCTTGGGACCTGCGACAAACACGTACTTTGGCGGCGTGTTGGCCTCTGCCTCCAGCAGGTTCCAGGCGTCGTCCTCCGCAGGTGCATTGTCGTCGCGCAGCTGATCCCAGGTGTCGACAAAGAGCATCTTCACCGAGTTGGCATAGCACCAATGGCCCTCTGGGTCGTCGAGCAAGGGATACACAGCAAAGTGCATATGGGGACCGGATGATTGGCCCGAGTTGCCGATCCGGCCGAGGAAATCACCGGCGCTGATGGGCACTGGGGCGGGCAGGACCGTCTCAGCGTACGGCCGCTGCGTGTATTCCGGGTCCGAGCAGCTCGGCGCCTTCGCCAGCGAAGGCCAGTCTTCGCTAGTCGCGTGCGGACACAGCTGGCTGGGGACGCTGCCCTCCATCATATGCGCGAAGTAGAGCATATGGTCGCCCTGATCGCTCCTGATCAAGAGGAAATTGCCGCTCGGATAGGGCGACCCTTCGTCAAAAACCCCATCGTCGTCGAAGTCGTACCCGAGACCAACGCCGGGCCGATCCGGCGCGTTGCGCCAGCAGCCGATGACCTCACCGTCTTCGGGGGCGAATATCGGCACGCCGTAGGTCGTGCTCTCACGGTTCATGATGGTCGCGCCGCCAATGCTCCCTGGGTCTTTGGCGTTGGCGACCCAGCTGACCCACTCCCCCGAGTCAAAGCGGGCCGCGCCGGTATCGTAAGCGGTGTCGGTATTGCCGTGCCCTCCCCCCGAGGTCATGAAGGTGCCGGGGATCAAGCGGTCAAAGCGCGAAGGGTAGACAAGCTCGTAGTGGCCCTCGACCTGCGCGCGTTGCTCGGGCTGCGCCGCGATCATCTCCTCGTCCGTGAGGCTGGACGGGTCGAGCTCAGCATCCGGCGAGAGCTCCTCCGCGAGCTCCTCGTCGACGACCTCAAGGCCGTCACATGCTCCTTGCGACAAGAGCATCAAGACCCCGACGGTCACGCCCAAGCCCACACCCACACGACGGGGCTGGTGCGGACGCGGGGGAGTGTGTGTGGAATTCGTTTGCATGTCGAGTCAGTGGAACGTCCAGCGATTTCAATTCACCAGCGACGACCTTTTCTTCCGCCGGCAGGTTGGCCTCCCTCAGAGGCGGTGAAGGATGCGCCCCGTGCGCACTGAACCTTGAGCGGCGGGCAGGTCGACGACGGCCCATGAGTCCCTCCGGCCCCTGTGACCGACCCGACCATCGGTGATGTTCAGCGAGACGAAGCAGAGCGAGAGGTGCGGTAGGATCAGACCGCGAACGCGAGCGAGGTGCAGGGGTACTCAGAAGCTCATGGAGGCTGGAGCTGGAGCGGGGGCGGCGCAGAGGCTCTCTCCGAGGAGGCCCTACCGCCCATCAGCGACGTGGGATGCCTTGGTGGGCCAAGTCACCGCCTCGACGACGTCCGCGGCCGCACGGGCGAAGCCGACCCCGACGCCTCGGCGCGCTCACGCAAACACCCACATCCGCCCAAGGAGCCCGCGGCGAGAGCCCCGTGTGCTCTCACGCCGCGCTCCTCGCCCGTCCTCCGGCCTCGATGCGGCTGCGCTCGCCAGCGGGACCGCAAGCTTCGCCGATCGGAGGGCTGAGGATCTGGGCGACATGTCCCATCGTTCATTCACGCCGGGAGCCACTTTTCCCCCTATCAGGGGCGCGATATAGCGACACTGTCGCTATCCACATCTGCGCAAGGTGCCGACTCCACGGCCTCTCTTCTGGCCTTTTCGCCCTGCGTGCTACCTTAGGTTCATGTCTTATCATCGCTTAACCTGGACTCTGCTGCGGGCGCTCCCCTGCGCCCTCGTCGGGCTCGCGGGCTGCTCTCAGGGCGCCGAGGCGACCCTCGGCCCGCCGATGTCGGGGCTGAGCGGCGGCAATCAGTCGTCGGTCGGCGACAGTGACAGCGATGGGGTCTGCGGGGACGGGAGCGTCGACCCCGGCGAGGAGTGCGACCAGGGCGACGCCAACGCTGACGCGGCCATCTGCACCCCGATCTGCGCGCTCGCGACCTGCGGTGATGGCTATGTCCTCGCCAACGGCGAAGAGTGTGATGACGCCGAGGACAACGCCGAAGACGCCGCCTGCCTCCCAGACTGCCGCGCCGCCACCTGCGGCGATGGCTACGTCCAGGCCGGCGTCGAGGAGTGCGACGACGGCAACGACGTCGCCGACGATGGTTGCACCAATGAGTGCCTGCTCGAGACCTGCGGCGATGGGACCGTCGACCCGGAGGAAGAGTGCGACGACGGCAACGACGACGATAGCGACGCCTGCCTCTCGACCTGCGTCAAGGCGACCTGCGGCGACGAGATCCTCCAAGAGGGCGAGGAGGAGTGCGATGATGGCGAGGCCAACGGCAACGACGCGGCCTGCCTCGCCACCTGCACGGCCGCCACCTGCGGCGATGGCTTTGTCCAGGCCGAGGTCGAGGAGTGCGACGAGGGGCTCGGCAACGCGGACGACGGCGCCTGTCTCGTCGACTGCACGGCCGCGAGCTGCGGCGATGGTCTGGTCCAGCTCGACGTCGAGGACTGCGACGACGGCAACACCGACGGCGGCGACGGCTGCTCACCGGCGTGCAAGCTCGAGCTCGAGTGCGGCGAGACCTTTGACACCGAGTGGTGCCTCCAGGCGGGGACGAAGGGTCAGTACACCCGCTGTGAGAAGGTCACCGACGGCGGCAAGACCTGCAAAAACCCCGAGATCCGCTACGGCAACACGGTCGGCGGGATCCCCCGCTCACACCCCGCCGGCAATGCCTTCTACCCAGTATGGTGCCAGCAGCTCGGCTTTGAGGGCTTCGCCTCGATCGGCTTCGGCGCCCGCGACTGCGACGCGCCCAAGGGCTCGCTCTTCCCCTGCTCGACCTACGACGAGGACAACGTCCTCCACTGGTGCGACTGGGATGACGGCTACTGGTATAACGATACCCTCGACAAGCAGAACTGTGATGGTACGGAGATCGTCTCGCTCTCCTGCACGACCAAATAATCACAGGACCACGGGACCACGGGACCACGGGACCACCTCGTCGCCGCCAGGGACAAGGTCATGAACCTCGCTCGCGTCGACCTCGCCTGAGCGAATCGAGCCGACCCAAGACCGCGAGGACGAGCGTGGCGCGGTGAAGACCGCTGCGTGAGCGTCCACATCGCCTCGTTGCGTAGGCCCCTCTTTGGGCGGCAGAGCCCACCGCGGACGTGGTCGACCGCCGTGGGCTCGCCCGTCGAAGCGCGTCTACCAGGTGATGATGAGCTCGCCGTCGCCAGAGCGCTGGTCGGCCATCGTCATCGGATCTCCCGCGTTGCCGTAGTACGAAGAGCCGCCGCCGCCGCCCGCCGCGTAGGCTCCGCCACCGCCGCAGTAGCCGCCGCCACCGCCGCCAATGTGGTAGGTGCCGCCGTTCGAGCCACCGCCAGCGCCGAGCGCCCCGGCCGTGCCGGGGTTCGATCCGGCGCTGCCGCCCGCGTTCTGGGAGCCGCCGCCGCCAGGCGTGAAGCCGCCGGCGGCGGCGGCGGTGGGAGAGGGAACTGCGGCTGCCCGGAGCACGGGGCGGGCGGGGCGGGCCGTACCGCCCGTGTCGGTCGCCGATGTCGAGGAGGTGGTCATCACGTGACGACGCGCCTCACGCAGGTCAACGGGATCATGAACA